>ODAJ011897514.1_pt1 | contig 16424 bp, 13 predicted proteins | sample 1539241 | NCBI WGS metagenome assembly ODAJ01 (sample SAMN02144231, study PRJEB22623) | gut metagenome | biome: sheep rumen | host: Ovis aries | place: New Zealand
AGAGGCTGCCCGTCGTGTGAAGAACATGATTGCCAAGATGGACGAGCTCGGCTTCGGTAACTGCACCAACACTCGCGCCTGCGAGGCCGTCTGCCCGAAGAACGAGACCATCGCCAACATCGCCCGTCTGAATCGTGAGATGATTAAGGCTAAATTGGCTGACTAATGTAATTACACATTATTAATAATATAGAAAGCGCTGGGCGGATTGCTCAGCGCTTTCTCTTTATTTCTATGAAAGTTTCTTTGATTGTAGCCGTTCTATGATGATAGCGAGAGCGCCATCACCTGTGACATTGCAGGCAGTGCCGAAGGAGTCCATGGCGATGTAAAGGGCAATGATGAGCGCTTGTGCGTCTGGATTGAAGCCCAGTACGCCAGCCAGTGGACCCAGTGCTGCCATTGCTGCTCCGCCTGGCACACCAGGAGCCGCTACCATACAGATGCCCAGTAGCAGGATGAAGTGAAGGAATAGTGGCGGCACTCGACGAGGTTCCTAAGGCCGTGAAGTAGGCTGGCATCATGTTCAGCAGCAGTCGCAAGGGGTTCTTTCTTGATAGTCCTCCGGCAATCAGGAATTCATACGCAAGTATGACGATATGCAGTATGAAGATGATGCAAATGATCTTGGCGAACACCACAATGATATGATAGGCTTCACCTGTGAACGTCATGCCCAAGAAGATGCCGAAGATATATAGTGGCAGCAGGGGAATGATAGCCTGCTGAATGGTTTTTAAAATATATTTTAAAGAAATTGGACAGTTTTGTTGGTTAAGTGAAATAAAACGTGTACTTTTGCAGTAGTCTTTCATGAAGAAAGGACCAATAGATTAATATGTACGACCAACAGCTAGTATTTTCTAATTCTCTTTACTTAATGGTCTATGGAGGGTCAATGATTTTTTCACTCATTGCCTCTATCTATCTGTTGTGTCGTAGAAGCAATGCTATTGCCCCCGAAGTCACGCCTCCTCTGCGACTGCGTCGCTGGGTGGCTGCTTTCTTTGCAGTTATGCTGTTGAGTCATGTGTGGTGGTATGTGCTGGTCAAGTACGATCCCTTTGGCAACTCTTTGACAGATTTCATCGTGGCTGCCATGCTCGACTGTATGGTGCTGATACCCTTTATCATGGGTATGCTTCAAGCCATGTTGCAAGACCGTCGTCGTCCACTTTGGCCTTTTCTTTTGTCCACGTTGCCTGTTGCAGCCTTATTTGCAGCGATTATTTATCGTCATGACTTAGCCTTGGTGCCCTGGGTGCAAGGTTATTTCATATTGATGACCGTTATCATGTTTATCTATATGGCCTTTGCAGTAAGGCAGTATAGCCTGTGGCTTCGCGACAACTATGCCGACATGGAGCACAAGGAGGTGTGGCAGAGTTTTATGGTGCTGGCCATCTGTCTGCTGGTTCTTAGTTTCTATATATACTCCAGTAGTGGCATGACTTACGAGTATGTCGTACAGGTTTTCGACTACCTGTTTGTCGTTATTCTGCTATGGCGCGTGGAGACGTTGCAGACATTGCAGACGTTGGAAACCAATGACGAAATAGATGACATCATTATTCCTGATAATATCCGATTGTTGCTGGAGCAGCATTGCGAGGGCGGACAACTCTACTTACGACAAGACATCACGCTCAGCGAGCTTAGCAAGACCATCGGTACCAACCGCTATTATCTAAGCCAGTATTTCAAACGACAGGAAACAACCTACAATGCTTATATCAATGGTCTGCGTATCCAGCACTTTGTGCGTCTTTATCAAAAAGCGGTCGCTTCAGATAGCCCTTTCACTGCTCAACAACTAGCTCAGGCGAGCGGTTTTAGGAGCTATAGCACTTTTGCCATAGCTTTCAAGCAGCGTATGGGTCAGACGGTCTTGATGTGGATGCATAAAGCAGAAAAGTAACTCTGTCAACCAGTGACGAAGGATTATTTTTAGTCTTGAAACTCTCAGAATATGCAATAAGCAAATAATGAATAAGTATGGTAAATTGATATGCGAAGGGAAAGTATGCTTGAACATGACAAAAGATATGTGTATTGAAGCATGGGGAGAGCCCTGTTATATTAATTCCACTATTGTTAAAAGACTTGTTCATGAGCAATGGGTATATTGGGGAAGCTACTTGTATTTTGATAATGGAGTTCTGACAGGCATTCAAAATTAATAGGACAGGATGGGTGTTTCCTCCTAAAGAATTATACTTGCGAACAAGTGTCACATTCACAGCTATCACATTGATAATGTGTTGGTTAGGTGTGAACCCTGTATTAGCTTATCCCATCTCTGTATTAGCCTTTCCTGTGTCTGTATTAGCTATATTTGTGAGAAATTCTCTAGAGAATTTTTACTAAATACAGCTAAGTTCCGTCTCTAGGTTACTGTACTTTTATCGTGCGACAATCATAAAAAATAGGGTTCACACTTATTGCGCAATGTATCAATAACTTACGCGTGAATGTGAACCCTTTTTTATGCTAAAATTACTATTTCAATGGGTCTATTTTCATCATCGTTACTTGCATTCGCCCTCTCCATAGACGTAGCACTGAGAGTGTGCTGTGTAGTCGAAGACCTCTTCAGGGCGGAAGAAGCGACGAACCTCAATGGCAGCATTCTCCACAGAGTCAGAGGCATGGACGATGTTCTGCTGGTTGCTCATGGAGTAGTCACCACGGATGGTGCCAGGAGCAGCCTCACGACCATTGGTAGGTCCTGCCATCTGGCGAACCACCTTGACGGCCTCGACACCAGTCAGCGCCATAGCAATGACGGGCGATGCCTGCATAGAAGCCTGCAAGCCAGGGAAGAAGGGCTTGTCGACCAGGTGAGCATAGTGCTCGCGAAGAATCTCATCGCTCAGTTGCATCATCTTCAATCCCGAGATGCGCAGTCCACGACGCTCGAAACGGTTAATGACTTCTCCAATCAGCTGTCTCTGTACGCAGCCGGGCTTCAATAATACTAATGTTGTTTCCATAATAGATAGTTTTAGATAATTGTTGTGCAAAAATACGAAAAAATCCGAAACAAACAAAATAAAACGTCATAGAAAAATAACAACCCTCCGAACTATACAAAATTTTTTATTAAAAAAATTGGACATTTTTGTTGGTTAAGTGAAAAAAGATGTGTACTTTTGCAGTAGTCTTTCTTTTTCTAAAAAAACGCACGTTATCAGATAAATAATGTGTACCTTTGCGCCTGCAAACAAAACAGGACTATGACTTATTTAGGTGAACTGATATCAATAGGTGTAGCTTTCTCGTGGACGGCAACGGCACTGCTGAGCGAGTTTGGCTCGAAGCGATTGGGTAATCTCACACTGAACGTATTGCGTATGGCTATGGCACTGGTGTTCTCACTGGTGCTCTTTGGTATTGTTACGGGTAGCATCTTGCCACCAGGAGCTTCTGCAGAGGCTGCAGCGTGGATGCTGCTGTCAGGATTGGTAGGCTACGTTATTGGTGATTTCTGTCTTTTTCAGTGTTATATTATTATTGGTTCGCGATATGGCCAGCTCTTTATGACGCTTGCCCCATTGGCTGCTGCTCTGATGGCGTGGGTTACGCTGGGTCAGCAGATGAATGCTATGAGTATTGTGGCCATGCTGGTAACACTCTTGGGTATTGGCATTTCTGTGTTGGGACGTGGCGAGCACCATAAGGTGTCGCTGAAGCTGCCCCTCAATGGTGTGCTCTATGCCATAGGTGCCGCTATGTGTCAAGGTGTAGGCCTCGTGCTGAGCAAGATAGGTATGGATCACTACGTGGTGTCTGCTGACATGCCCGACTGGCTGGTGCCCTTCAGTGCCAACTTCTACCGCTGTGTGGCAGGCATCATCGGCTTTACCCTGTTGATGTATTTTCGCGATGGAATGGCGCCTTTGCGTGAGGCTTTACACGACAAGAAAGGTCTGACAGCAGCCACGGCAACCACCATCTTTGGTCCTTTTGTGGGGGTAGGCTTCTCGCTGATGGCCGTTCAGTATACCGCAGCAGGCATCGCCTCTACGCTGATGGCCATGACGCCTATTATCATCCTGTTGCCTTCCTACTGGTTATTCCACGAGAAAATTACGCTGAAGGCCGTCCTTGGTGCCATCATCTCCGTAGTAGGTGTCAGCTTGTTTTTCTTAACGTAACGCCATACTATGCACTAAGCGGGAGCGTCATCACAAAGCGTGCTCCTGCGGTGTAATTGGTATCAAGCACGACATCACCGCCCAGACGACGGCATATGCTACGTGCTACGGTCAGTCCGATGCCTGTGCCTACTTCGTATTCGTTCAGCTGTACAAACTCTTCAAAGATGTGCTCAGCCTCATTGGCAGGAATGCCTATACCCGTATCCTCAACGATGAAGCGGACCTTGTCATCTTGCTGGTTGATGATAAGCGTGATGGAGCCTTCCTTGGTGAAATGCTCAGCATTGTCCAACAACATGAGCAGTGCGTGCGTAACAGCTTGCTCGTTGGTCTTTATTGTCAGCTGATTAACGCCCTCATCTATTTTTGTGTCGATGGGTATCTTGGCTTCTCCTTTGGCAATAACTGAGTTGATGGCTTGTGTTGCTATATGCAGCACTGGCAGGTCATCGTTGCGTTCAATGATGGTCTTGCTGCTGATATCGCTCAGTTCCAACATTTTGTTGACCAGCTCGGTAATGCGTTTGGTGTTATCCATTATCTTGCTGTTGATGTCTTTGCGCGTTTCCTCGTCAAGTTCCATGCCTGGTGTGGTGATAATCTGGGTGAAACCTGAGAGGATGTTCAGTGGTGTGCGTATCTCGTGTGACATCTGTTGGATGAACGATGTCTTCATGCGCGACGACTCCTTGATGCGTTCATTAGCTATCTCCAGTTTCGCATAGGCTTTTCTGAGTCGCATAGAAGCCTGGTGGCGGAAGAAGATGATGAGTATGAAGGAGATAATGACCAGCACGAGTACGATGACGATAGCCAGGTAGCGCTGGTGTGTCAGTCTCGACCTCTGTTCAACGATTTCCTTCTCTTTTTGCTGCGTGTTGTAGATGGTGGTCAGCTCCATGGCAGCATCGCGCTGGTAAAGAATAATGGCACTGTCTAGATTGTCACAGATCTGCTGGCTTACCTTGTTGGTCTCTTCTGTATGCTGAGCACTTTTGTTGGCACGATATTTGGGCAGGAGATAATGCTGGATAATCTCTATTGATGCCTTCATGTCATACTTCTGCATCTGCTTATCGAGCACTTCAAAATTCTCAGAAGCATCCTCCCAGAGCTTGGCAGACAGCAGGTAGTTAATGGCCTCCAACTTGCCCTCGCTGGTCTGGATGTAGTTTGACTTTAAGGCATTGCTAAACACTATTTTTGCTTCTTTATGATGCCCCATGCCCTCCAGTGCGCTGGCATGATAGATATCTAAGCGTGCCTGTTGCTTGTCGATGAAGTTAGAATCAGCGTTGGGCAGACTCCTATAGATGTCCAGCAGTTCCATGAACTTGACGGTCCATCTGAAGGCACTCTCGAAGCGGTTTAGCTGCAGATAGTTGTCTATAATGGTGATAACAGCGACAATGGCTGTGGTGAAGTTCGGTCTTGTGGGATTGCTTTCCACCACTTTGTAGAAAAGGTCTGCTGATTTGTCAAAGTTGACAGCAGCTTCTTTAGGACTGCCCATCTTCAGCTGACAGCAACCAACGGCAGCCAGCAGATAGGCAAAGTCGCTGTTGTCCTTGTAGTTTACTTCGCGCATCTTTTCAAGAGCAGGTGTTGCCACCTTCATAGTCGCCTCATATTCACCCTTTAGCAAAAGGTCACCCGCTAAGCGATTGGCAGACTTAGCATAGTAGGTGAGGTCTTCGTCGCTCTTCACCTCTGTATTGATGGCTCTTTTCCAGTATTTCTCTGACAGGCGCATCATCTTTTGGCGTGAATAGGCATAGCCTCGCCAATAGTCAGCGCGTATGTTGGAAATCTCGCCAGTAGCCTGTAGCGTGTCTGCCAGTTCCAGCAGTCGTTCGTATTCATGACCTTTATGTGCAGCCTCTATCAGACTGTCTGCCTTGCTTTTTTTTACTGTGACACTTTCCTCTTTATGACCACACGACAGAGGGATGGTAGCTAACAACATTGCCACCACCATCATATTAAGGAGTCGTAGGGTTTTCATCATAATTAGTTGGTTGATGGGTGCAAAGTTACACTTTTTTTCGCAATAAAACCAATTATTTGGCTGAAATCTTCTTTAATGTAGTATGATAGCTGAAAAGATTCGTCCAGAATGGATGCCCAGACGACGAGCAGAAAAATAGGTGTCATGCTGTTTGACAGTACAGATATCAGCACAACTGATGTGGTTAGTAGAGAGTCCCATAGACAGCAGTTGCAGGCGGTTGCACAGGGGTAGGTCGATGTGCCACTTCTCATAGCGTTTGCTGATCTGTTCCATATCGAAAGCCTCGTGAGCAAAGACATCGTAGACCTCGTCGCCCACCTCGAAACTGTCAAGACTGATGCCTGGCCCTATCTGAGCAAGGATGTCGGCAGGCTGTGTACCATAGACAGTCTGCATCTTGTCAACAGCTTTCTCTACGATGCGTTGCACTGTACCTCGCCAGCCGGCATGAATGGCACAGCCAGCATGATGGACTGGGTCATGGAGCAAGACGGGTATGCAGTCGGCAGTAGAAACACCTATGCACACCTCTTTTATATCCGTCATCAGTGCATCGACACCTTCCAGTGCTTGTTGGCGCTCGTCAGCAGTCTTTGAAAGAAAGGTCTCGTCGACGATAGTCATCTCTGTCAAATGCACTTGGTGAGGCATCAGCAGGTGGTCATCGCTAATAGCTAACAGTCGGCAGAGTGCTTCGCGGTTTTTCCTGATAGCTTCCTCGCTATCGCCACAGTAGCGATTGATGTTAAATTCGCCAAAGTTTCCCTTGCTATAGCCGCCTTGTCGCATGGTGCTAAAGGCTGTCACATCCTCTCCGAAGTTATAATATTTTAGCTGAGGCATTCTCATTGTAGGCATGATAATAAGTATTTCAGTTGCAAAGATAAGAAATTTTTGGCTTATTAGACTGTATTTATACAAAAAAAGAACCCACTACAGCAACACAGTGGGTTCTTCACACAATTTCAACGTATCAAAACTATCTTATGAATAGCAGTTCTCTGTATTTGGGCAGAGGCCAGAGAGCATCGTCAACGATGAGTTCCAGTTTGTCAATCTCATAGCGGATGCTGTCAAGCTTAGGCTCTACCGTGTCGTGGTATGCGATAGCCTTCTTGTGCTCTTCGTCAATCTTGTTGGCTTTCTTACGAGCCTCTACCAGTTCCTCTACACCTTTCTCTATGGCAGTGGTGCGTTCGGCAATTTCCTCAATCAGTTTGATGTTGCGACCAGACAGTGTTTCTGCGCGCTCTGTGCCAAAGACCAGTGTCATATTCTCCACATTCTTCAGCAGCTGACTCTGATAGTTAGTGGCTACGGGAATGATGTGGTTCATCGACAAGTCGCCCAGCACACGGGCCTCAATCTGAATCTTCTTGGTGTAGGTCTCCCACTTCACCTCGTTGCGCGCCTCGAGTTCTTTCTTGGTCATCACACCCAGGCTCTCGAACATATCGATGCTGGCTTTATCCAGATAGCGCTCAAAGATCTTTGGACAGCTCTTCTCCACGTCCAGTCCACGCTTCTCAGCTTCTGCAACCCACTCGTCAGAGTAGCCATTACCATCAAAGCGGATAGGCTTACAGGTCTTGATATCCTCGCGCAACACGTCAATGATAGCGTGGAAGGTAGCGCTATGCTCTGTGCCCTTCAGTTTCTCGGTGAACTCTGGAATACGGGCATCCACACGCTTCTTGAAGTCGACGAGGGCCTCGGCAACAGCACTGTTCAGTGCAATCATTGCACTGGCACAGTTGGCCTCAGAACCTACGGCACGGAACTCAAAACGGTTACCCGTGAAGGCGAAGGGAGAGGTGCGGTTGCGGTCGGTATTGTCAATGAGCAGTTCAGGAATCTCTGGAATGTCCATCTTCAGACCCTGCTTGCCAGTCATGGTCAGGAAGTCCTTGTCAGCCTTTTCAATGTGGTCGAGCAATTCGCTTACCTGCTTGCCCAGGAAGCTGGATACGATGGCGGGAGGTGCTTCGTTAGCGCCCAGACGATGAGCATTGGTAGCACTCATGATAGAGGCCTTCAGCAGTCCGTTATGTTTGTAGACACCCATCAGTGTCTCCACGATAAAGGTGGCGAAGCGCAGGTTCTGTTCAGCACTCTTGCCAGGGGCATGCAGCAGGATACCATTGTCAGTAGACAAGCTCCAGTTGTTGTGCTTACCACTGCCGTTGATGCCTGCAAAGGGCTTTTCGTGTAACAGTACGCGGAAGCCATGCTTGCGGGCTACTTTCTTCATGACCGACATCAATAGCATGTTGTGGTCAACAGCCAGATTGGTCTCTTCGAAGATAGGTGCTAACTCAAACTGATTGGGAGCAACCTCATTGTGGCGTGTCTTGCAGGGAATGCCCAGTTCCAATGCTTCAATTTCCAGATTTTTCATGAAGGCCTGCACACGCTCAGGGATGGCTCCAAAGTAGTGATCGTCCATCTGCTGGTTCTTGGCAGAGTCGTGGCCCATCAGGGTACGACCGGTCAGCAGCAGGTCAGGACGTGCAGCATAAAGACCTTCGTCGACGAGGAAGTACTCCTGTTCCCAACCTAGGTTAGAAGTGACCTTTTTGACTTTAGGGTCAAAATAGTGGCATACATCTGTTGCTGCTACATTGACGGCATGTAGGGCACGGAGTAGAGGAGCCTTATAGTCGAGTGCCTCACCGCTATAAGAAATAAATACGGTGGGAATACAGAGTGTATCGTCAATGATGAATACAGGCGATGTAGGATCCCAGGCAGAATAGCCGCGAGCCTCAAAGGTAGAACGGATGCCACCAGAGGGGAACGATGAGGCGTCAGGCTCTTGCTGAACGAGCAGCTTACCCGTAAACTCCTCTACCATACCGCCCTTGCCGTCGTGCTCGATAAACGAGTCATGCTTCTCGGCAGTACCTTCTGTCAGTGGCTGGAACCAGTGTGTGTAGTGGGTTACGCCGTTCTCTATAGCCCACTGCTTCATGCCTGCAGCCACAGCGTCGGCTACTGCACGATCTAGACGTGCGCCATTGTCGATGACGTCAATCATCTTCTCGTACACGTCTTTGGGCAAATACTTGTACATCTTTTCGCGGCTGAAGACCTTCTTGCCAAAGTACTCATAAGGTCTCTCACTGGGTGCTTTTACGTCGAGTGCCTTCTTCTTGAAAGCTTCTCCGACAACCTGAAATCTTAATGCTTCCATAATGGTGTTTTTTTAGTGTTTCTTAGTCCAGTTTTCTATTCTTGTTAATGCTTCTTCTGTTTTTTCATGACTGCCAAAGGCGGTGAAGCGCACGTAGCCCTCACCAGCAGGACCGAAGCCTACACCTGGTGTACATACTACATTGGCTCCGTAGAGCAAGTTCTCGAAGAACTGCCATGAATTACTGCCTTCAGGTACGCGCATCCAAATGTATGGTGCGTTCTCGCCACCGTAGACTTCGAAGCCTAATGAGCGCAGGGTGGTGAGCATCTTCTTGGCATTCTGCATATAGTAGTTGATGGTCTCCTTAACCTGTACTTTACCCTCTGGGGTATAGATGGCTTCTGCGGCACGCTGCGAGATGTAACTGGTACCATTGAACTTCGTGCACTGGCGACGATACCACAGTGGGTTCAAGGCGATGCGCTCGCCCGTCAGTGTGGCAGCGGTAAGGTCTTTGGGTACTACGGTGTAGCCACAACGTATACCTGTGAAACCTGCCGTCTTGGAATAGGAGTGGAACTCAATGGCACAACGGCGGGCTCCACGAATCTCATAGATAGAGTGGGGGATGCTGTCGTCTTGTATATAAGCCTGATAGGCGGCATCGTAGAATATCAATGTGTCATTCTTCAGTGCGTAGTTGACCCATTTGCGCAGTTCTTCGCGGGTGATAACCATGCCTGTTGGGTTGTTGGGATAGCAGAGGTAGATGACGTCGACACGACGCTTGGGTATCTGTGGTACAAAGCCATTCTCTGCATTACATGGCATGTAGATGACGTTCGACCACTTACCGTCTTCCACAGTGCCAGCACGACCAATCATCACGTTCGAGTCGATATAGACAGGATAGATCGGGTCTGTAACACCAATAGAGTTGTCCCAACGAATCAGCTCTTGGATGTTGCCCGTATCGCTCTTGGCACCATCGTTGACAAAAATCTCATCGATATCCAGGTGTACTCCACGCGGCAGGAAGTCGTTTTTCAAGATGGCTTCGCGCAGAAAGTCGTAACCTTGTTCGGGACCATAGCCGTGGAACCCGCTTGCAGTAGCCATCTCGTCAGCAGCCTTGTGCATGGCCTCTACAACGGCAGGACATAGTGGCTGTGTCACATCTCCAATGCCTAATGAGATGACGTCGGCTTTGGGGTGTGTTACTTTGAAGGCGTTAACCTTCTTGGCTATATCTGCAAACAGGTAGTTGTTTGGCAGCTTGAGGAAGTGTTCGTTAACTAATGCCATATATTACTTATTGATCATTTACAATTGACTTGGATAATTATATTTCAATCTTTCCGTCAAAAACAAATTCAGCTGGTCCCGTCATATAGACGTGGTTGTCAGTTTCACGCCATTCTATATGCAGTGTGCCGCCGTCCATCACGATATCCGACTGGCGACCTGCCCGTTGGGTTAGACAGGCTGCTACTGCCGTAGCACAGGCTCCAGTTCCGCAAGCCAGGGTGATACCGCTGCCACGTTCCCATACACGGGTACGGATGGAAACCTCCCCCTTGCCTTTTGAAGGGAGGAGAGTAGCATATTCGATATTGCAGCGCTGTGGAAATGCTAGGTGACATTCCAGTGAATTTCCGGTTTCTTCCACTTGATCTACTTTTTCTGTGAAGATGACGTAGTGCGGGTTTCCCATTGACACAAATGTTCCCTTATCTAGTGCCAGGGAGGCTATGTACTGTGTGGGTACATCAAAAACAGGTTCTCCCATATCTACGGTGACGCTCTCTACGAGTTGGTCTTTTACATGCAAACTGAGCACCTTGATACCTGATAATGTCAGCAGTCTGATGTCTGTTTTAGTGGTAAGCCCTTTTTCATAGAGGTATTTCCCTATACATCTTGAAGCATTGCCACACATCATGGCCTCACTGCCGTCGGCATTGAAGATGCGCATGGAGAAATCGGCCTCTGGCACGGGACTCTTGTCGATGAGTACCAGTCCGTCGGAACCGATTCCTTTGTGGCGGTCGCTCCACCTGATGGATGCCTCCTTGGGGGCATCCACCCGGTGTTGCGCTACATAAATATATATGTAGTCGTTGCCGCAACCGTGCATCTTGGTGAAGGGAATACTTGCCATATTTAGTTCTTGTGTTACTGAGTCTAATCCGCTCTGTTGTCTATTTGTTATTCTTTTCGGTGCAAAGGTAGCAAAAAAGTCGAATTATACGATAATATATAGACATTTTGTGCAATAAAAAGTATTATGTGGTATCAATTTGATATTTTTACGCCACAAAATCAAGTCTATTGTTAGTTAAGTCAGTGGAAAGACTTTCATTTTGTAATAATTTGAAACTTGCGGCGTTTTTATGGCTGTAATGTAAAACCAAGAACCAAATATGCCTGCTGTGAACAAGGGTTGGCAGCAACCTGTGCAAAGACGGGGACAGAGAAGGAGTCGGAAAACTTGATGTCCTTAGTGGCTCTTAGTGTCAGGTTTGTAACAGCAAAGCCGTTTGTGCCATACTGTGAAGAGGTATAAGGGACGGCACCGACTACAGCAGTCCACGATAGGTCAGAAAGCTTAAACGGGACAACTACTTCCACGTAGCTGCTATAGGCACGCTTGCCGTCCTCTTTATAGTCATTACCTGCAAAGTTGGTGTACCACTGGAGTGAGGCAATGCCGAAGTCGTAGCCGATGAAGCCCTCAAAGACATGGTTGGTAGCATGAGCATCGTACTTAAAGTAACGGTTGTCTGGGTCGCCACCGCTGGCCATCTGATTGAACCAATAGTCGGTAATACCAATGTTCAGACCACCAATCGTGTAGGCCAGCGTGAAGTCGAACTCCTTCGTGTCGGCCGTATTGGCTAATCCGACGCTTCCCCAGGCTGTCAGAGACAGTCCCTTGTATCCAATGCCCAGTGTGGGCTGTAATGCTACGTTGCCCAGATCCTGACCACGCCAGATATAGTTACTTACAACATCAGCTGCAATAGTGGTCTCTATACTTTCCTGTGCCTTAGCACTCATTCCTGTAGCGAGAATTATCGCCATCAAAACAATCTTTTTCATAATTTCCTTCTTTAACTTCTTAACTTCTTAACTTCTCTAACTTCTTAACTTCTTAGTTATAACACAATTCTCCATGTTCGTAAACGTCAAGACCTTCTTCCTCTATTCGTTTATTTACGCGCAGGCCATGGATATATTTGATGCCGTAGAACAAAACCAAGCCGCAGCCTGCTGCCCAGAGGTCGATGACCAGAATGCCAAAAAGCTCGGCACCGAAGAAACCCCAGCCGTGACCGTAGAAAGCACCGTTGCTGGTAGAGAGCAGACCTGTCATCAGCGTACCTAAGATACCGCATACACCATGTACTGACGAAGCACCTACGGGGTCGTCGATATGCAGGCGATGATCGATGAACTCAATAGCGTAGACCAATACGATACCGCAAACCAGACCAATAATGATAGCACCGAAAGGTGATACGAGGTCGCAACCTGCTGTGATGCCTACGAGTCCTGCCAGCACACCGTTGAGCGTGAGTGAGAGTGATGGCTTACCATATTTTATATAGGTGAGGAACATGGTGGCCACACCACCTGCGGCAGCAGCCAGATTGGTAGTTAGGAATACGTGACTGATGGCAATACGGTTTACCTCGCCGCTGGCAGCCAACTGTGAGCCAGGGTTGAAACCGAACCATCCCAGCCAGAGAATGAATACACCCAGAGCAGCCATTGCCAGGTTGTGACCAGGAATAGCGCGACTCTTGCCGTCTTCACCATATTTACCTACACGGGGACCCAGTGCTATAGCACCAATCAGTGCCAGCACACCACCCACGCTGTGCACGATAGCAGAACCGGCGAAATCGTGGAACACGTCCCCAAAAGTAGTCATCATAAAACTGTCTGCAGCATCATTGCAGAGCCAGCCGCCGCCCCATGTCCAATGGCCTTCGATGGGGTAGATAATCAGCGAGATGACTGCACTATAAATAAGGTACATAGAGAACTTGGTACGCTCGGCCATGGCACCGCTCACGATGGTGGCACTGGTGGCACAGAATACGGTCTCAAAAATTAAGAATCCCTCAACGGGTAGGTCGCCTTTGTAGAAAGAGAGATCGCCCCAGTTGGGCATACCTATAAAACCTCCAAGGGTATCTGTGCCAAACATAAAGCCGAAACCTAAGAAGAAGAACAGCAGCGAGCCAAACATAAAGTCGACGAAGTTCTTCATCAGGATGTTAGCCGTGTTCTTGCCACGTGTAAAACCAGCCTCACACAGCGCAAAACCGGGCTGCATCCAGAAAACCAACATAGCTGCCAATAGCATCCATACGGTATCGAGTGATAATCCAATTTCGTTCATAATCTTTTGCTTTTTAATAGTTGTTACCCTTGTTACTTCTTGTCTCTCAGTACGGTGTCGCCGTTCTCGCCCGTACGAATAGAATAGGTATCGATGACGTCGCTCACAAAGATACGGCCATCGCCAATTTCGCCCGTATGGGCTACTCTCAGAATTACCTGTACGGTGGGATCGAGGAATATGTCACGGCACACAATGGTAATGGCCACACGCTCTATGACGTCGGTGCTGTACTGTACACCACGATAGATGCGCTCTTGACGGCTCTGTCCGATGCCGTGAACGTCATGGTACTCAAACCAGTCGATATCGGATGACAGCAGAGCTGCCTTCACCTCTTCGAACTTAGTCTTTCGGATAATTGCTTCAATCTTTTTCATACCTTAATACCTTTAGTTAATACTCATGTCACAGTGACTATTCTTTTGAATTCGCTGGCAAAGTTACACTGATTCCAGGATATAGCCATGCAGATTTACCGCCTTTCATTCTACTTTCTGTTGGTTGGTAACAATATGCAATGAATTTGCCGTATTTTGCTTACAAATTGTTACTTTTAGTCAAAATGTAGATATTTTAGTCGAGAAATCGCTCGATTTTCTGTCATATTGCTATAATTTTGCGCTCCGATACAAAGATTGAGTAAGGATTTATAAATATAGCGTATGAACAAAGAAGAAAGATGTGGACTTTACCAGTCTGATTACGAGCACGATGCTTGTGGTGTGGGTATGGTAGTAAATATCCACGGTGGTAAGAGTCACGAATTGGTTGACAATGCCCTTAAAGTGCTGGAGAACATGGAGCATCGTGGCGCTGAAACACGCGATAAGACGGGCGATGGGGCCGGTATTATGGTACAGATTCCTCATGAGTTTATTCTTCTTCAGGGTATTCCAGTGCCTGAGAAGGGAAAATACGGAACAGGACTGGTGTTTCTTCCTAAAGACGAGAAGGCTCAGCAAGAGATTCTGAGTGTGATGATTGAGGAGATAGAGCGTGAAGGGCTGTCACTGATGCACCTTAGAACGGTGCCTACTAATCCTGAGGTTCTTGGTGCTGCTGCTCGCGAAGTAGAACCAGACATCAAGCAGATTTTCGTGAAACCCACCCCCAACCCCTCCCAAGGGGGAGTGGAGCCTGATTACTCTCAGGAAGGAAAATTTAACCTCGAGCGGACATTATATAAGATAAGGAAAAGGATTGAAAACAGGGTAGCGGAAATGGTGTCTACTCCCCTCTCCCCTCGGAGAGGGGTTGGGGGTGAGGTTTATGAGGATTTTTATATCTGCTCATTGTCGAGCAAGAACCTTATCTATAAGGGTATGCTGACCAGCGGACAGCTGCGACGATACTTCCCAGACCTCTCGAACGACTATTTTACCAGCGGACTGGCCTTGGTGCACTCACGCTTCTCGACCAACACCTTCCCTAAGTGGAAGTTGGCACAGCCTTTCCGTCTGTTGGCACACAATGGTGAGATCAACACCATCCGTGGCAACCGCGGATGGATGAAGGCCCGCGAGAGCGTGCTGAACAGCGAGGCACTGGGCGACATTAAAGACTTGCGTCCCATTGTGCAGGAGGGTATGAGCGACTCCGCATCACTCGATAACGTCTTTGAGTTCTTGATGATGAGCGGACTGTCGTTGCCGCAGGCGATGGCCATCCTCGTGCCCGAGAGCTTCAACGACAAGAACCCCATCAGCGAAGACCTGAAGGCTTTCTACGAGTATCACTCTATCCTGATGGAACCATGGGACGGACCTGCTGCGCTGCTGTTCAGCGATGGACGTTATGCAGGTGGTATGCTGGACAGAAACGGTTTGCGCCCCAGCCGTTATACCATTACCAAACAGGGTATGATGGTGGTAGCCTCAGAAGTAGGCGTGATGGACTTTGAGCCTGGCGATGTGGTGTCGAAAGGACGCCTGCAACCAGGAAAGATTCTGCTCATCGACACACAGGAAGGAAAGATTTACTACGACGGTGAAATCAAGGAGCAGTTGGCTAAGGCCCATCCTTACCGCGAGTGGCTCTCTGAGAACCGCGTACAGCTGGAGAAGTTGAAGAGCGGTCGTAAGGTTGACAATAGTGTGAGCGACCTTGAGCAAAAACTCGTCACCTTTGGCTTTGGCCAGGAGGATATCGACAAGACCATCATCCCGATGGCTACAGCCGGTCAGGAGCCTGTAGCTGCTATGGGTAACGACACCCCGTTGGCAGTGATTAGCGACCGTCCGCAGGTGTTCTTCAACTACTTCCGTCAGCAGTTTGCACAAGTGACTAACCCTGCCATCGATCCTATCCGTGAGGAACTGGTGATGTCGCTGACGGAGTACATTGGTGCCGTGGGAACGAACATCCTGACGCCCGATGCCTCGAACTGTAAGATGGTACGCCTGCCACAACCCGTACTGACCAACACACAACTTGATATATTATGTAATATAAGGTATAAGGGCTTCAACACCAAGAAGTTGCCTATAGTAACCTCCCCCGGCCCCTCCCAAGGAGGTGAGCGGCTGCGCAATGCTCTTGACAAATTGTGTCATGATGCCGAGCAAGCTGTTGATGATGGCTTTAACTACATTATCCTGACTGACAAGGTTGAGCTCACTCCTCCTTCGGAAGGGCAAGGGGCAGGTTTCTACATCCCATCGCTGCTGGCTGTTTCTGCTGTCCACCACTATCTGATTAGCGTGG
>ODAJ012182984.1_pt1 | contig 16412 bp, 13 predicted proteins | sample 1539241 | NCBI WGS metagenome assembly ODAJ01 (sample SAMN02144231, study PRJEB22623) | gut metagenome | biome: sheep rumen | host: Ovis aries | place: New Zealand
AGTATGCACCGAAAGAAAACGAAAAGATGGCAAAACGTCAACCCCACACTTTAAGTATAACATTACGGTGGTAATTTATAGAACCCACCTTTATTAATAGAATTTTATTTACTCAATAATTTTACAAATTAACTTAAAAACGTATTTTATGAAGAAAAATGCATTGATTCTATGCACTTTTTTAATTGGTATGTTCTCTTCTTGTTCGAATGAGGATATACAGGAACTGAGTGTTGCAAATGAACAGAATGTTGTTACTAACAGAAGTTTTACAGTGATTGACGAGAAAGAAGTTTCAGAAGACAAATTCTTTGCCGATGCCGTGGCAGGAATTGAGGATAAGGCTGACGCTGCACAGCTTGATGAGCTGAAGGCTACCTTCAAGGAGTCTATGGCGCAGCTCGACGACAATGGTGAGGGCACACGCGGCATCGTACCTGCTATCTACAAGAGTGTGCACATTACCTACGAGACACTTGACGAGGCTAACAAGCCTGTTACGGCTTCTGCACTCATCGTTTACCCTCTCTTCAAGAAGATTAAGAACGTGATGCTCATCAACCACGGCACTCAGATTGGTGCTATGATGATTCCTTCTAACTACACTTCAGTGGAGTCGGTGATGGCTGCTACAGGTTCACTCTGCATACTGCCAGACTATATCGGTCTTGGTGCATCATCTAACCACCCAGACCTTTATCTCAACTCAGAGGTTCACGGTCGCACAAGCGTTGACGCACTGCTCACGCTGCTCGACTATGCACAGCAGAAGAATCTCTCTCTTGACAGCAACTACGACACTTATATCCTGGGTTACTCACAGGGTGGCGCGGTGTCTCTCGCATCACTGAGAAGGGTTCAGCAGCTTGATGCAGCTACACAGAACCGCTTGCACCTGAAGAAGGTATATTGTGGTGACGGTCCTTACGACCTGCGCCTTACCTTCGAGACATACCTCAGTGACCTCGAGAGCGGCAAGGACATGGCACTGGGTTCTGTGATACCTACCGTAATCAACAGCATGTTCAACAGCTACCCAGAGGAGATGGCTGGCATAAATTATGAGGATTTCTTCACTGCATGGGCACTGAAGACCGGCGTTCCTCAGGCTATACGTCAGAACAAGGAGGGCATCCTCGACATGATAGTAAAATGGAACGGTGCTTCTCTTGACGAGATTCTGAACTTCGACTACCTCAATGCTCACCCAGAGCATCTCGACCGCCTGCTGACAATGATGGACCGCCAGAACCTTTGCAAGGGTTGGATGCCTAAGTATCCACTGAAGCTCATTCACTCTAACCCTGACGGCGTGGTGCCATTCGCTAACTTCGAGGAGGCTTATGCTAACCTCAAGAACGAGTATGTGGAGGAACCTACAATCATCACTCCTTCTACCTCTAACGCCCTGCTGCAGCACATCAACGGTATGCTCGTGATGATAGGTGAGGTGTTCAAGGATATCTAAACTCGCAAAAGCAGAATAGCAAATATAATAAATGAAGATACCGCTTATGGCTTCGGTAATGGAAGTCCGTAAGCGGTATCTTGCTTTCCTTATTATATAGTTATTCCCTAATCATTGCAACCTGAAGGTTACTGGCAGTGTATAGCGCACCTTCACCGCCTTGCCATTCTGCATACCGGGGTTCCATCGCGGCATGGCCTTGACAACTCTCACTGCCTCGGCGTCAAGGGACGGCTCTACGCTCCTTGCCACCTTTACATCACTCAGTCTGCCTTTCTTATCCACTATAAACTGAAGTATCACCCTGCCTTCTAATAGGTTCTTCTGAGCACTGACAGGATACTTTATATTTTTATCCAGATACTCCATCAAGGCCTTCGAACCTCCGGGGAATGAAGGCATCTTCTCTACCACGTCATAAATATCTACAGAACGTGGGCGCAAAGGCTCTGTGGCTATCACTTCCTTGGCCTTCAATACTTCATACTCCGCATTATCCCATTCCCTGAGGTTTTCCTCCGTATCTTCTTTCTCCTCAGACAAGGTGCTTTCTTTTACCATCCACTCGCCGTTCTCCTGCACCATGCCTTTGGTGTATTCTCCCATGAAGTAGATGGTATTGGTATCATCACACACTATCATGTAGATAAAAGGATGGTTCGCATTGAAAATAGCGACATAATGAGGTTGAGGAACTCCTGTTACGAAGATAGCTTCCGTCAGTGCTGCCGCCTCTGTGCCTTGCTCGTTGACTATTATCTTTGCTTGCTGCATCACTCCGCTTAACTCCATGTAGTTGCTTGATATTCCAGAGAAATCATCCAAATGACGCACACCTAGACTGCGCATAACTGACTTCAGGTCTAAGGTTACACCAGAGGTGAAGCGTGGCAGTCGGACGTCCACGTCTTGCTGGTTCATCATCTTACTCAGTTCTGCAAGGCTGTGGCTATGCAGGTATTTCACTACGTCGTCTAAGGTCTTACCCTGACGTGGCAGAAACACATACATGGAGAAATTACGCTGGTGCAGAGTGTCTCGGCTGCGATTCTCATACGGCAGGCTCACCACCTGCAGGGTGTCGTTGTGCGTGTACTTAAAGTATTTCTGGCGCTGCATCATATTCACCAGTACCTTCTTGCCGTCATCCTGTGTAAACGTCTTTATGGTGGTCATGTCTTTTCCATTGAAGTCCTTGAACGGATACGACCAACAGCCCTTGAAATACAGTGTATTGCATGCACGCATCATCTCATTACAGCTCAAGGGTACTGCCAGACCGCCAATCATGCCGTTGGTCTTTTCGCTCACCCATTTGTTTATGCGTGCCTCACTGTCCTTGTCTGAGAAGTCCAACCGCCATGCTTCTGCCCCATACACCTTACCCACGTGTTGCTGGTAATCTTTGCGCAACTTGCAGTTGTCATTTACCGCCAAAAGATTAGCCATTACCGCCCTCGCACAGTATCCGTTGGCTGTGGCATCTCCCTGCAGGTCACGGGCTATCAGACCAATCTCCTCGGTGGTGGTGCCAAGCATCAGTCCCAGTTCCTTTGCAGTCTCGCCATTGGCTCCGTCCTGCAGCATACGCATGAGGGTAGCCGCACCAAGCGGTGAGCACACCATGTTGCCATGCGCCTCGTTGTGCAGTCGCTCAAACATATTTATGGAGAATTCATACAAGTTGCCGGCGGGCTTAACCACATCGCCAACAATATTTAGCGATATGTTCTGTAAGTCGCCTGCCATGTTGCTCTCCGCCTCTTGCTGTCTGTTAATGCAAGCTGTCATCACAGCTGCAGCCATTAGCATTATAATAACTGTTTTTTTCATACGGTTAATGTTTGAACGTATTTCCTAATCACTGCAACCTGAAGGTTACTGGCAGCGTATAGCGCACCTTCACCGCCTTGCCTTTCTCTATGCCAGGGTTCCAGCGCGGCATGGCCTTGACGACCCTCACTGCCTCGGCATCAAGTGACGGCTCCACGCTCTTCGCCACCTTTACATCGCTCAGTCTGCCTTTCTCATCCACTATGAACTGCAGAATCACTCTGCCTTCTATTAATTTCTTCTGAGCGTTGACCGGATATTTTATGTTTTTATCCAGATACTCCATCATGGCTTTCATACCTCCGGGGAATGAAGGCATCTGCTCCACTACGTCATAAACGAAATCTTTACCGCGTTTCTTTACTTTATCCTTTTCTTCAGCTTGTTTGCTCAGATACTCACATGCTGCGCAGTGGTGCCCGCCTGCTCTGAGCACTTCCATATTTTCGTAAGCAACATCTTTCTTTATTTCAGTGCGACCGGCAGCTATCATCTCAGCCACATCAGAAAGACTGACATCCGGCCATCTCTTGTTCTTATAAATCAGTTTACCCTTATGATAGAAAAGTTGGTAATTGTCTCCGTCAGTCTGTAATACACATCTGTATGGTTGCCCCGAGATATACTCCTGATAGATATCCGGGAAGTTACGGCGCACGAGTTCGTCCTCTATCTTCTTGTTTACGCGTACGAAACTGTTGTCTTTTGTAATTTCACCAGAAGTGAACACTACATCCTTTCCATTCACATTGCTCACATAGAGTATAGGATTGTGATCCCACCCGATAGAACCAGATAAGCCTTTAGATATATAGTATTCGACGAGCGTATCACCAACACTATAACATCTAACATTAATGACATAGGGGTTTTTCACGTTTTTCTTCTTTAGGGAGTCATCATACTCTATGATGGCCTCCCTTAGGTCTTTGTCTGTTATCTCCGCATAGTAGTCATCAAGGATGGACTTCTTGTCATCACAGGAGGTCATGGCTAAAAGCATGACAAGGAATGTAATAATCCTATTCATTTTAAGGACCTTGAAATTTTTGATAAAAAGATACCCCATCATGATATTTTTCATTTTTACTTATTGGACAAAGTTACGAAAAAAAATAATGTTCACCAACTAGTGTTACACCAACTGGTGAACATTTTATTTTTTTTAACGAAATAACAGTAAATTAATGTATTAGGAACGGTGATACAATGTTCACCAACTGGTGTTACACCAACTGGTGAACATTATTGCAGATACGTTTTCATCGCACATTGTCGGGTAGGCACGAGCGTATCTGGACGGTTACAGACTTAGCCCATTCGCTGTCATAACCAACAAAGAGACGGATAATTGACGCAGGGGTCTGTATCAGTATCTGATATTCCGGTGACTCCCACGGTATGCTGCTATTATTGAATGTCACACTTGCGACGTCGCTCATCAGTACCTTGCTGCCATTGATGACAAGGAAGCCGGCATCCTCATAAACCAGTATCACGCTGTCTGCCTGGTTACACTTGGTGGGACTGAGCGCTATCATGTCAGACGGAGCACCGTAGAGTTCCTCCAACTGTTGCAAACTGGGCATCATGGCCTTAGGCTCAATGGTCCTCGGTTTTCTGAAACACCTGTATATGCCATAGGCTATAAGCAGATAAAACGTGCATGTTGACAGCACAATGAGAGTATAAACCCAATCGTTGAATAGTAATTGCTTAAGTTCTTCCATGTGTGCAAAGTTACGAAAAAAATATCATACGGATGCCATAATCTGCAAAAAATATGCCTCCATTGCCATATCTTACGATGTTTCCAACATTTCTGCAGTCTGGTTTATATATAATAAGGTGGTGCACACAATAAGAAGTGCGCACCACCTTATGGGGCTTATAATTGCATGCTGCGCATCGTGGCAGCAGTGTATGTATCATTATTCTCCTACAAACTCCAGCAATTCGCCAGCCTTTGTGTCGATATCATACAGACGTGTAGGCAGCAGTTTCAGTTGCGGAATCTTCGTAGCATCCTTTACTATAGGTGTAAGGATGTCGTATTGCTGCATGAGAGAGTTAGGGTTTATGCCGCTGGCGTCATTCATTTGTGCACCACTTAGCAGTCTTATGCCGGTATTGCCGTTGTCGTCGGCAGGCAGGCGCAGACGCATGTTGCCGCCAAGTCGTGAGCGTATCTTGAGCGTAGTCACCCTGCCATTCTTCCATGCCAGTTCTTCAATCTCGAAACCTCCGCGGCATCTCAGACCCTTTACCGAGCCTGATGCCTTCCATTCGTCAGGCAGTGCAGGCAGGATGTGCACGCAACCGTCATGGCTCTGCACCAGCATCTCTGCTATACCTGCGCAGCATCCGAAGTTGCCGTCTATTTGGAAAGGTGGATGAGCATCAAACATATTAGTATATGTGCCGCCGTCCACATCCTTTATGGTACAGTTAGGATCCTTCAGTTTCAGCTGGTTCTTTATGAGAGTCATGGCATGGTTGCCGTCAAGCTGGCGTGCCCACTGGCAAACCTTCCATCCCATAGACCATCCTCTGCTGGCATCGCCACGACCTATGAGCGACTTCTTCACTGCCATGAACAGTTCCGGGTGGGTATATGGCGATACCTGGTTGCCAGGGAATGCACCCCACAGGTGAGATATGTGGCGGTGTGAAGAAAACTCCCTGTCCCAATCCTCCAGCCACTCCTGCAGCTGACCGTATTTACCTATCATCATAGGTGGCAGTTGGCGGCGCAGTAAGTCGAGCGAGTCGGCAAATGCAGCGTCGGTGCCAAGTGCGCGGGCAGCCAGTGCGGTAGAGCGCAGCAGGTCGAAAATCATCTGGTTGTCCATCGTTACGCCGGCAAAATGTGCGAAACTGAACTTCTTGCCGTTTTCATCGAAGTAAGAACCCAAGCCCGGATTATTCTCTGGCGACGTACTTGGTGCCGCCACCATATATCCGCTTTCAGGGTCACGTACGAGGAAATCCTGATAGAACTCTGACGCAGACTTCAGCACTGGATATGCCTTGCGCAGGAAATCCTTGTCGCCAGAGAACAGGTAATGCTCCCACACATGCTGACAGAACCAGGCTCCGCCCGTAGGCCATACGGCACAAGCGGCATTGTCCACCGCACCCGTAGAGCGCCATAGGTCGGTATTATGGTGCAGAGTCCATCCGCGACATCCATACATCTTCTGTGCAGATTCACGACCGGTAACGCTGACGTCTCTGACCATCTGCAGGAAAGGTTCATGACACTCGCTGAGGTTTGTCACCTCAGCCGGCCAGTAGTTCATCTCTACGTTAATGTTGGTAGTGTATTTAGAGTCCCATGCAGGGTACTGTCTGCCGTCAGGGTTCCATATACCCTGCAGGTTGGCAGGCTGAGTGCCAGGCATGCTTGATGATATCAGCAGGTATCTGCCAAACTGGAAGTAGGCGGCAGCGAGTGAAGGATCCTTGAACTCGGCAAACTCAGCTATGCGTGTCTCGGTGTCCTTCTGCTCCTGTATGCCGTTGTGTCCCAGGTCAAGAGATACACGTGAAAACAGCTTCTGGTATTTATCGGTATGCTCCGCTACAGCATTGCCGTATGCCGTTGCGTTCCACTTGCCGTTGCCGGCGTTCCATTTTTTGCAGAAGTCATCAACGTATGCCAGAGCCTTAGCCTTGGCATCACCGCTGATGTCGTGATAGTTCACGAAGTTTGTTGCCGCCCCTATTACAATCGTCACGCCCGTCTTGTCGTATAGGGTGCGTATCACAGTGTAGCACTCCAGCTTGTTAGGCACATTCTCCATGTCGGGCTGTGTCAGTGTGCTGTGTACTATCTTAGTATAAGCATCGATGTCGCTTATCTTTGCCGTCACCCTCTGCTTCTTCTCAGGCGACAGGAAACCTATCTGAGGCGCCAGTCCGGCCTTTTGCGGTGCAAGTGTCTTGCCATCCTTCGAGGCAGTCAGTCGCACCACTATCACGTTGTCGGCAAACGAACTGAAGTATGTGCGTTCATAGCGTATGCCATTGACGGTATATGCCATGCCTGCCTTAGCCGTCTCCAGGTCAAGCCAGCGGCGATATTCAAGCGTAGAGCCAGCCTTAGGTGCAGTAGCCGTTATCAGCAGTCTGCCTATGCTCTCGTATGCCATGCCGTGTCCCGTCACCGTGCGGTCAGCCACTATGTTGCTCATGCCCAGTCGCTGAGCCTTCTCATAGTCCTTCTGCCACAGAGCCTGACGTATGGTGTCGAGCACGTTCAGAGCCTTAGGATTATAGTTGTTGTAGGGGCTGCCACTCCAGAAAGTGTCTTCGTTCAGTTGCAGCGTGTCCACCTGCACGGCGGCGCTCACCATGGCGCCAAGTCTGCCGTTGCCTATTGGCAGAGCCTCCTCCCAGTACGTGCCGGGTCTGTTATACCATAGTGTAAGGTTGTTGTCAGCCGATGCCGTGGCGGTAGCCGTCAGTGCTACTGACATGATGATGTTTTTGATAAAGTGTGTCATGCAGATTAATAGTATTTATTGGTTGCAAAGTTAATCATTTTCTCTCTGTCGTCATGTGAAAAAATGCGCAAAATGTATAAAAAATGCGCAAACAGGGTTGTAAATATGCGCCTTGCATCACTGTTAGCGGTGTAAATGCAATTAATGATTGCAAAACTATAAATTTCCCTAAAATTGTGATTATTCGGAAAATTATTTGTAACTTTGCATGTCGTTGCCAGTATGTTGCCGGCGTCGTTTTCTTTATGAAGGCAGGTGCAGGCAGGTTCGTGGCAACATGAGACATACATTTATTTACTATAATATATAATAATGAACGAGAAAATACAACAGACATTGAAGTCCTCTGAGACAGAGGATTGGCTCGATCTGCACGTGGTGCGTCCATTGTGCTATTACTGCGCGCTCGCTTTTGCGCGTTTTGACATTCATCCTAACACTGTAACTATCATGTCGATGATAGTTGGCGCAGGCAGTGCAATACTTTTCGCACAGGGCTGCTTCTACTATAATGGTACACACGGACTGTTCGTCAACCTCGTTGCGATAGCCTTGCTGTGCGTGGCTGACATCCTCGACTGCACTGACGGCCAGTTGGCGCGCATGACGGGTAAGAAGAGTCCGATGGGCAGGATACTTGACGGTGTTGCCGGTTTCGTGTGGTTCGTGCCAATCTATTTGGCACTGGTATATCGTTTCTACTATCACCATGAGATAGAATTCTCTTTCCTTGGCATAGCCGATACGGAGCAGAATACAATGATAGCCACAGCCGTGGTCTTCATATTCGGAGTAATCAGCGGCGTGTGGGGCATAGCAGGCCAGCAGCGACTGGCAGACTACTACATACAGGCTCACCTCTACTTCCTAAAGGGAGAGAAGGGCAGCGAACTCGACAATTCCGTTGCAGAGCGCGCCAAGTATGAGGGCATGACGAAGGACAACACCTCATGGGCAGAGCGCTATTTCCAGAAGTCGTACGTAGGTTATACGGAGAAGCAGGAGGCTGTCACGCCGGAGTTTCAGAAGCTTATGGGCAAACTGCGCAGCAAGTATGGCACGGCGGAGAACATTCCGGCAGAGATTCGCAAGGAGTTCCGCGATGCTTCATTGCCGGTGATATTCTGGAACGGACTGCTGACGTTTAACTTCCGCTCTATGTGGCTCTTTATCTTCTGTCTGCTCGATGTTCCTGCCATGAACTTCATTTGGGAGATATTCGCCATGGGAGCGTTGTATTTCTACGTAAAGCATCGCCATGAGGCGTTCTGCAAGAGAATAAACGACAAGATATCAGAATAATCAGAGTATTCAGAGTACTCAGAGAATTCAGAATACTTCGAAAATTCCGACTACTCTGAAAATAAACCGACATGACAAAGAAGACGCTAAATAACATATTCTTCCTCGCAGGTGTGGCTTGCGTGGTGGTGATGCTGCTGACGTTCGACATCAGTTTCAGGGAACTGTGGTTCCACCTGTGCACGGCAGGCTATTGGCTGGTGCCGGTCATCGGCGTGTGGATATTTATCTACGGACTCAATGCTCTGGCTTGGCGCGCCATAATAAAAGGAAATACCGACCCTGACGAGCATGTGGGATTCTGGCGCATATACAAGCTCACCATATCAGGCTACGCCCTGAACTATGCCACTCCCGTAGGCGGACTGGGCGGTGAGCCTTACCGCATACTCGAACTGTCGAAGGATATATCGAAGGAGCATGCCACGTCGTCGGTCATCCTGTATGCCATGATGCACTTCTTTGCACACTTCTGGTTCTGGTTCTCATCTATCTTCATTTACCTCGCATTGGTGTTCATAGGCGACCTGCCTATCAATGTAACCATCGGCATTACGTTGGGAACCATCGCCTTATTCTGCATGGCAGCCTTCTGGCTCTTCCAGAAAGGCTACAAGGGCGGACTGGTAGTCAATGTCATGAAGTTCCTTTCAAAGATTCCCGGACTTAAAGGCTGGAGCCAGCGCTTCACCGAGCGCCACAGGGAGTCGCTCGAGAATATTGACAAGCAGATAGCAGCCCTGCACAGTCAGGACAAGCGTGCCTTCTACACCAGCTTCTTCCTTGAGTATATGTCGCGCGTGGTGCAGAGCCTTGAGATAATGTTCATGCTCCTGATGTTCGACATCGACTGTGGCGGAGGCATCACAGGCTACACGCTCGTGTTCCTCCACTCCATACTGATACTGTCGTTCACCACGCTGTGTGCCAACCTTATAGGTTTCCTGCCTATGCAGTTGGGCGTGCAGGAAGGCGGCTTCATGGTCTCCATACCTGCCACCATAGGTCACTCTGTGCGTGCGTCGCTGTCGCCACAGAAACTCATTGCCGTAGGTTTCTACGTCAGCCTTATCTGTCGCGTCAGGGAAATATTGTGGATTCTCATCGGTATAGTGCTGATGAAAATGTGGAATAAAGACTGAATCTGATCGTATTTAACTTGCGAAATTCGGCGGTCAAAATCACGAAAGTCAATTTTGCTCCGAAAATCGGCAAAAATGCGCCCATTGAGTAAAGCTCTGTAATACAGAGCTATACACGACATAGCCCCTTTGAGGCAAAGCCTTTTTCTTGTAATTTGATAGCTTTTACCTCGTAATTCGATAGCTTTTACATGATGAAAGCTATCAAATTACATGACAAAAACAATGAAAAAACGACGTAAAAAACATTATTTTACAGTACAGACTACAGCGAAGCGTTATAAAATATACGTTGAGAACTAATTCCCCCTCTGTATTTTGCGTTTCAGACCATGGTTCCATTTGTTCGCAAAAAGGAGGTGCTACCACCCTTGTTGTGTAGTAAGTAACAATAAATATAACAATGAAAAAAATCTGCGACTTCATAGCCCGATGGATGGGCGTACTCGTATTGCTGGCAGCCATAGTGGCTGTGGTAAAGCCGGAGCCGTTCATGGCTGTCGATACGTGGTGGATTAACCCTATGCTCGGACTCATAATGTTCGGCATGGGACTGACACTCAGTCCGCAGGACTTCCGCGTAGTATTCAGCCGTCCTAAGGACGTGCTGGTGGGATGCCTTGCGCAGTTTACCATCATGCCGCTGTTGGCATGGTTGCTCACACGATTGTTTGCCCTGCCAGAGGACCTTGCGTTGGGCGTGATACTCGTAGGTTGCTGCCCTGGCGGCACTGCGTCAAACGTGATAACATACCTTGCCAAGGGCGACCTCGCGCTGTCCGTGGGCATGACGGCAACGAGTACGGTGCTGGCACCATTCCTCACACCGCTGCTCACGTGGCTCATGGCGGGCACCTTCGTAGAGGTCAATACCGCCGGCATGCTGCTCAGCATACTCTATGTGGTCATTGCACCGATAGTGGTGGGCTTCCTCGTTCAGCGCTATCTGCCGAAGCTCGCAAAGGGCGTGCTGCCATACCTGCCTGCATTCTCGTCGGTTATGATAACACTGACGGTGATGGTGGTGGTAGGGCATAATGCCTCCAAACTGCTTACGGGCGGACTGCTCGTAGTGCTCGTGGTAGTGCTTCATAACCTCGGCGGACTATCGCTCGGCTATTGCATAGGCAGACTGCTGGGATTGTCGCATGCCAAGCGCAGCGCAATATCCATAGAGGTGGGCATGCAGAACAGCGGACTGGCGTCATCGCTTGCCGTAACCCACTTTGCAGCCTTCCCTATGGCAGCAATCCCCGGTGCGATATTCAGCGTATGGCACAATATCAGCGGTGCTCTCGTGGCAAAGGTTTATAGTATGTATAATAAGGAATAGGATATATGAAGAAAAAAGGGATACTGGCATTGATGTTTGCAGCCATTACGTTGTCATGCGCTGCAGCCGACAAGGTGGTAGTCACGGTGGAGAATACCGCCACGTGGCAGCGCGGTGAAGGCGAGATGGTAGAGGTGGATGCCAATGCCATAGCGCAGAGACTGTATGGAAGGCAGCACACCCTGACTGCCACTGAGGTGGTGGTAAGTGCAGAGTATGGCGACACGTTGCCATGCCAGCTGACCTACGACGGCAAACTCATCTTCCAGTGCCCGCTCGTCAGTGCCAAGGGCAAGCGCCGCGTGTTCGTTACCAAGGCGGCAGAGGCATCTGCGCAAAAGGCGGTGCCGCAGGTGGCAGGCAGACTGTATCCTGAGCGTCAGGCAGATTTCTCTTTCGAGAACGACCGCGTGGCATACCGCATATACGGACCGGAGACCCAGCGTAAGGGCGAGAAGCTGTATGGTTACGATATCTTCAACAAGCGCACCGACAAGATGGTGCTCGACAAATGGTATGACTTGCAGTGCGACCAGCAGATGTGGGCTACGGTGAGCAAGCTGCGCAAGATGGGACAGCGCAACGTTGCCGACGACGTATATAACTATGGTTTCTGCTATCACGTTGACCATGGCGAGGGCATGGACTGCTACAAGGTGGGCTCTACGCTCGGTGCCGGTACCAACGCGCTGATGCGTGGCGAGGAGATAGTATATCCGTGGTGTTTCAGGGAGGCGGAGGTGCTCGACAATGGTCCGCTGCGACTTACCGTGCGGCTTACCTTCGCACCAGTGGATATTGACGGTGCATCGGTAACGGAAACCCGTGTGCTCACCCTTGATGCAGGCTCGTCAATGGTAAAGACTGTGGTTTCGTGGCAGGGACTGCCATCAGGCCTCACTCCGGTGGCGGGCATAGCGGTGCATAAGGAAAACCCTACGGCATATATTATTAATAAGGAGAAGGGCTATGTGGCTTACGAAGACCTCGGCGACCCTGACATATACCAAAAGCGTTACCGCGATGCGCAAGACCCCGACAAGGGTAAGTGCTTTATAGGTTGCCTGGTGCCGCATGCAGCGAGTTGCCAGTATGTGCCGTTGCCAAAGGAAACAAGCGGTGCTTTGGGCCATCTGATGGTTAAGGGAACGGCAAAGCCATCCATGGAGTACTACTTCGGTAATGCATGGAATCGTAACGGACAGGTAGGCATAGACACCATGGCAGACTGGCAGCATTATCTTGACCGCTATGCCCGCCAGGTAGCTACGCCGCTGAAGGTCAGCGTTAAGTGATGCTGACCCACTTTTTTTCTCCATATAACGTTCGGATGTATTTAACATCCGTTAAGTTTTTGCGTCACGAAAAACGCTGTTTATATTACAATATGTCAAGAAAACAGCCTATCTTCTTACTTTTCGTGCTTTTTTGTATTGAAATATTTTGCTATGTCGTTATTTTTGAGTAATTTTGCATCCGCAAAAGGGTGAGGATAACATATTTGCAAAGATAACAATCATAATAATATACATCATATAAACATTATGGCAGAAGCATTAGACATCAAAGAGCTCGACCAGGTGGTCGTACGCTTCTCAGGTGACTCTGGCGACGGTATGCAGCTCGCCGGAAACATCTTCTCTACGGTATCTGCTACCGTAGGTAACAGCATTTCCACATTCCCAGACTATCCAGCTGACATCCGCGCCCCACAAGGCTCACTCACTGGCGTGTCAGGTTTCCAGGTGCACATCGGTGCACAGCAGGTGTTCACACCAGGTGACCAGTGTGACGTGCTCGTAGCAATGAACGCTGCTGCGCTCAAGACTCAGTATAAGTATGCTAAGCCAAACGCTACAATCATCATCGACACAGACTCTTTCCAGCAGTCTGACCTCGACAAGGCTCAGTTCCAGACTACAGACTACCTCGGTGAGATGAACATCGACCCTGACCGCGTAATCCAGTGCCCTATCACCACTATGGTGAAGGATGCCCTGAAGGACAGCGGAATGGACAACAAGGCTATGCTCAAGTGCCGTAACATGTTCGCACTCGGACTCGTCTGCTGGCTCTTCAGCCGCGACCTCAACCTCGTGGCTAACTTCCTGAAGGAGAAGTTCGCTAAGAAGCCAGGCGTTGCAGAGGCTAATATAAAGGTTATACAGGCAGGTTATGACTACGGTCACAACACTCACTCAAGCGCTATCAACGTATATCGCATAGAGTCTAAGGAGAAGACTCCTGGACGTTACATGGACATCACAGGTAACAAGGCTACCGCTTACGGTTTCATCGCCGCTGCAGAGAAGGCAGGACTGAAGCTGTACCTGGGTTCTTACCCTATCACTCCTGCAACCGACGTGCTGCACGAGTTGTCAAAGCACAAGTCTCTCGGCGTCACCACCGTACAGTGTGAGGATGAGATTGCGGGCTGCGCATCAGCTGTAGGCGCATCATTCGCCGGTGCACTGGCGGTTACCTCTACATCAGGTCCTGGTATCTGTCTGAAGTCTGAGGCTATGAACCTCGCTGTCATCATGGAGCTGCCTATCGTAGTGCTCGACGTACAGCGTGGCGGTCCTGCTACTGGTCTGCCAACAAAGTCTGAGCAGACTGACCTCCTGCAGTGTCTCTACGGACGTAACGGTGAGTCTCCAATGCCTGTAATCGCTGCAACAAGTCCTACAGACTGCTTCTATGCTGCCTTCGACGCAGCCAAGATGGCTCTGGAGCACATGACTCCTGTAGTGCTGATGACCGATGCATACGTTGCTAACGGTTCAGCTGCATTCAAACTGCCTGACCTGACTAAGATGGACGGCATCAATCCTCCATACGTTCCTGAGGAGCTGAAGGGTAAGTGGACTCCATACATGCGTGCTGAGAACGGCACACGCTACTGGGCAGTGCCTGGTCGTGAGGGATTCCAGCACATCCTCGGCGGACTGGAGAAGGACGACAAGACTGGTGCTATCTCTACAAACCCAGAGAACCACGACCTCATGACACGCAAGCGTGCTCAGAAGATTGCTAACATAGAGGTGCCAGACCTTGAGGTGCTGGGCGACAAGGATGACGCTGACCTGCTCATCGTAGGCTTCGGTTCTACCTTCGGACACCTGCATGCTGCAATGGACGAGATGCGTGCTGCAGGCAAGAAGGTTGCCCTTGCACAGTTCCGTTACCTCAACCCACTGCCAAAGAACACCGCTGAGGTACTCATGAAGTACAAGAAGGTGGTAGTGGCAGAGCAGAACATGGGTCAGCTTGCCGGTTACCTCCGCATGAAGGTCGACAACTTCGTTCCTGCCCAGTTCAACCAGGTGAAGGGACAGCCATTCGTGGTCAACGAACTCGTAGAGGCATTCAACGGAATAATTAAGAGTTAAGAATTAAGACTTAAGATTGTGCGACAATGAGTGGAATAGACAACATCGTACATAATAAATCTTATAACTTTGCTCTTAGAATAATTAAAGCATATAAATATTTAACAACAGAGAAAAAAGAATTTGTACTCTCAAAGCAGTTACTCAGAAGCGGCACTGCGATAGGTGCCATGGTCAGGGAAGCTAAGTTCGCACAAAGCAGGGCAGACTTTATAAATAAACTTTCTATTGGCCTGAAAGAAGCTAACGAGACGCTTTACTGGTTAGAATTGCTAAGTGATGCAGAATACATAGATGAGAAGACCTTCGTGTCAATACATAACGACGCAAACGAGTTGACATCTATATTAGTATCTATAGTAAAAACCACTAAAGGAGTAAATCTTAATTCTTAATTCTTAATTCTTAATTCTTAATTTAAAAATGTTTACAGCTCAAGATTATAAGAAAGGACAGCCACGTTGGTGTCCGGGATGCGGCGACCACTTCTTCCTCGCATCACTTCATAAGGCAATGGCAGAAATCGGCGTAGAGCCTTGGAATACTGCCGTAATATCTGGTATCGGCTGTTCAAGCCGTCTGCCACACTACATGGCTACCTATGGTATGAACACCATACACGGTCGTGCCGCTGCCATAGCAACAGGCGCAAAGGTAGCTAACCCAAACCTCACCGTATGGCAGATCAGCGGTGACGGCGACGGACTCGCTATCGGTGGTAACCACTTCATACACGCTAACCGCCGTAACATCAACCTCAACATGATACTGCTCAACAACCGTATCTACGGTCTGACAAAGGGACAGTATTCTCCTACATCACCACGTGGCTTCGTCAGCAAGTCAAGCCCTTACGGAACAGTGGAAGATCCATTCCGCCCTGCAGAGCTCTGCTTCGGCGCACGTGGACACTTCTTCGCTCGTACAGTGGCTACCGACGGTCCTCACACCATCGAGGTGCTGAAGGCTGCCAACGCACACAAGGGTGCATCTGTCGTTGAGGTGCTGCAGAACTGTGTAATCTTCAACAATGGTTGCCACGATGCAGTGTATAACAAGGCTGGTCGTGAGGAGAACGCCATCTACGTAGAGCACGGCAAACCATTGATTTTTGGTAAAGACCGTGAGTTCGGACTCGTACAGGAGGGCTTCGGACTGAAGATTGTGAAGATTGGTGAGAACGGCATCACAGAGAAGGATATCCTCGTACACGACGCACACTGTGAGGACAATACACTGCAGACCAAGCTTGCCCTCATGGGTAACGGCGACGGTTTCCCAGTAGCCCTCGGTGTAATCCGCGATGTTGAGGCTCCTACCTACGACGACTGTGTTACAGCGCAGATTGAGGAGGTCAAGGCAGCCAAGAAGTACCACAACTTCGCAGAGCTCCTTGAGACCAACGACATCTGGGAGGTTAAGTAAAACAGAATG
>ODAJ012054670.1_pt1 | contig 16398 bp, 12 predicted proteins | sample 1539241 | NCBI WGS metagenome assembly ODAJ01 (sample SAMN02144231, study PRJEB22623) | gut metagenome | biome: sheep rumen | host: Ovis aries | place: New Zealand
CCTGTTTTCGCAAAATTCTTTTGCAAAGGTACTCATTTTTGCCCGATTATTCGTAATTTTACCCTCATTATTAGGAACATTTATATAAAAAGGAGATTAAAAGCTATGGCACATGCATGTGAGAATTGCAAATTTAGGGCACACCGTCGAAGGTACTTTCGTTCGAAAATGAAAAGAAAAACAAGTTTTCCTTTTGCATTTTGCTCACTTATTCGTACCTTTGACATTCGTCGAAGGTACTCACGCTCAAGAAAATCCAAATAATATTTGGTTTTCTCTTCGCTTATTCGTACCTTTGCAGCGTGACAGGGGCTCCCTAAGTTAGGGGGCAACAGGGGTCTGAACAGGCGCAGATTCCCTATGTAGAACTAATTATAAGGTCTGGTAACGCTTGTTCAGACCCCCATACCCCCTAACTTAGGGGGCTTAAAATTATGAACAAGATTGTAAAGAAAGAGCAGTTCTCAGAACGGGTTTTTCTCTTCGAGATAGAGGCCCCGCTGATTGCTAAGAGCCGCAAGGCGGGCAACTTCGTCATTGTGCGTGTTGATAAGAAGGGCGAGCGCATGCCGCTTACCATTGCCGGAGCCGATGTAGAGCGTGGCACCATTACGCTGGTTGTTCAGGTGGTGGGGCTGTCGTCGAAGAAGCTGGCGGCACTCGGTGTCGGCGACTCCGTGGCCGACGTGGTGGGCCCCTTGGGCAATCCTACCCACATCGAGAAGTTTGGCACCGTGGTATGTGCCGGCGGCGGCTTGGGCGTTGCTCCCATGCTGCCCATCATTCAGGCCCTGAAGGCTGCTGGCAACCGCGTGCTCTCGGTCATGGCAGGTAGAAGTAAAGACCTGATTATCCTGGAAGACAAAGTACGCGAGTCGTCTGACGAGGTCATCATCATGACCGACGACGGTTCTTACGGCCAGCAAGGTGTCGTCACCGTTGGCATAGAGAAGTTTATCGAGCAGGAGCATGTCGATAAGGTGTTTGCCATTGGTCCTCCTATTATGATGAAGTTCTCTAACCTTACGGCCCAGAAACACAACATTCCCTGCGAGGTCAGCCTGAACACCATCATGGTCGATGGCACGGGCATGTGCGGTGCTTGCCGTCTGACCATTGGCGGCAAGACGAAGTTTGTCTGCATTGACGGTCCTGAGTTTGACGGTGCGTTGGTTGACTGGGACGAGATGTTCAAGCGCATGAACACTTTTAAGCGTGAGGAGCAGGAGGAGCTGGCCCACTACGAGGAGCATAGACCCACCCCCATGCCCCTTCCTACAAGGGAGGGGAGTAGAATGACTGCAGGCGGAATGACTGCGGAAGATCATATTACTCCCCTCCCTACAGGGGAGGGGCAGGGGGGAGAGTCTCTCACTGACCGCGACGCAGAGTGGCGTAAGACTCTCCGCACTTCCATGAAGCCAAAGGAGCGCATGCAGATAGAGCGGGTCGTCATGCCTGAACTGGACCCCGTCTATCGCGCAACCACGCGAACCGAGGAAGTCAACATCGGACTGACCAAGGAGATGGCCATGCGGGAAGCCAAGCGCTGTCTGGACTGTGCCAAGCCAACCTGCGTAGAAGGCTGTCCTGTCAACATCAATATACCCTCGTTTGTCAAGAACATTGAGCGTGGCGAAATCCTTGCAGCAGCCAAAGTGCTGAAGCAGACTTCAGCCCTGCCTGCCGTCTGCGGCCGTGTCTGTCCCCAGGAGAAGCAGTGTGAGAGCAAATGTATTCACCTGAAGATGAACGAGCCCGCCGTAGCCATTGGCTACCTGGAGCGCTTCGCCGCCGACTACGAGCGGGAGTCAGGCAACATTTCGCTGCCCGAGATACAGCCGAGTAATGGCAAGAAGATAGCCGTCGTAGGTTCAGGGCCTGCTGGTCTGAGCTTTGCTGGCGACATGGTGAAGCTGGGCTACGACGTCTATGTCTTCGAGGCTCTGCACGAAATTGGCGGAGTGCTGAAATACGGCATTCCAGAGTTCCGTCTGCCGAACCGCATCGTCGATGTGGAGATAGAGAACCTGGCCAAGATGGGCGTCCACTTCCAAACCGATGTCATCGTCGGCAAGACGATTACCGTGGAGCAGCTTGAGCAGCAGGGTTTCAAGGGCATCTTCGTAGGTTCAGGGGCCGGACTGCCTAACTTCATGAACATTCCCGGCGAGAACGCCATCAACATCATGTCGAGCAACGAGTATCTGACGCGCGTCAACCTGATGGACGCTGCCAACCCCACGACCGACACCCCCATCAATCTGGGCAAGAACGTACTCGTAGTGGGCGGTGGCAATACGGCCATGGACTCCTGTCGTACGGCCAAGCGTCTGGGCGGTAACGTCACGCTGGTCTATCGCCGCAGCGAGCAGGAAATGCCTGCCCGACTGGAGGAAGTGAAGCACGCCAAGGAAGAGGGCATCAACTTCCTCACCCTGCACAACCCCATAGAGTATATTGCTGACGAGCAGGGAGCCGTATGCCAGGCCGTACTGCAGGTCATGGAGTTGGGCGAGCCTGACGCCTCAGGGCGTCGCAGTCCCGTGCCTGTGGAGGGTAAGACCGTCAAGCTCGATGTCGATCAGGTCATCGTTGCCGTGGGTGTAAGCCCCAACCCGCTGGTGCCCAAGTCTATCAAGGGTCTTGAGCTGGGCCGCAAGAACACCATCGTCGTCAACGAAGGCATGCAGTCTGCCCGTCAGGAAATCTTTGCCGGCGGCGACATCGTGCGCGGAGGAGCCACCGTCATCCTGGCCATGGGCGACGGACGACGAGCCGCTTGGCACATGCATGAATATCTGAACAAATAAATAAAGGTGTGCCTATTTTGGCACACCTTTATTCGGACTGTTGTTTTTAGAAGGGCAGGTCGTCCGTGCTTTCTTCGGGAGCAGCGTCAGCGGGCGGGAAGGGGGCCGCCTCCTGAGTCTGCGGGGCAGCAGCCGGAGCGGCGGCAGGGGCAGCACCCTGAACGATGCCCCGCTGGATGTTGTAGGCACGCACTTCGTTAAACCAGCGGCCGTTGTATTCATGGGCATCAATGTCGAAGGACACGGTCAGTTCCTCACCGTTCTGAATGTTGAACTGCTTGATACGGTCCTCGCCGAAGAGGCGGAACACGCACTTGCGCGGATACTGTCCGGGCACTTCAATTACATACTCTTGTGACATCCACGGATTACCCGTGCGCTGTGATACACCGCTATTGGCCGGCAACACTGCAATGATTTTTCCTGTTAATTCCATAATGTTTTTATTGTACTTAAAGCTTTGTATTTTCGATAATCGATTGCGAAATTACAAAAATAGTTTTAAATTGAGCAACTTTTTCCAAAATATTTTTGTTTATGCCGTAGTATTTTTGTATTTTTGTGCTCAAATACGAATGATAACAATCTAAAAACAACAGAACAAATATGAGATTTACAGTATCAAGCACTGCGCTTAGCAGCAAGTTGACCGCACTGTCGAGAGTGATTAACAGCAAGAACTCACTCCCCATTCTTGGCGATTTTGTCTTTGACATTGATAACAACGTGCTCCGGCTCACCGCATCGGACAGCGAAAACGTGATGACCACCGAACTGCCGCTCAACGAGAGCGACCAGAACGGACGTTTTGCCATTGGCAACAAGAATCTGCTGGAGGCCGTCAAGGGCTTCTCCGAGCAGCCCATCACGTTCGATGTCAACCAGGAGACGAACATCGCTAAAATCACTTACCAGAACGGTCTCTTCTCGATGCCCGTTGAGAGTGCCGACGAATTTCCCCAGGCACAGACCGTGAGCGAGGGTGCAAACGTGATTTCGCTGCCCAGCAACGTCTTGGCTGAAAATATAGGCCGCAGCCTCTTTGCCACGGCTCAGGACGAGTTGCGTCCCGTCATGAACGGCATCTATTTCGACCTGACGGCCGACTGTCTGGCCATCGTTGCCAGCGACGGCCACAAGCTGGTGCGCAACCTGGTGTATTCGGTCAAGAGCGAGCAGCCTGCCTCTTTCATTCTGCCGAAGAAGCCTGCCATGCTGCTTCGTGGCATGTTGCAGAAAGAAGGTGGCGACGTTGTCATTCGCTTTGATGACCGCAATGCTGAAATTACTTTCGATGACGGCATCATCGTCTGCCGACTCATTGAGGGCCGCTACCCCAACTACAACTCCGTCATTCCGCAGTCGAACCCCAACATACTTAACGTTGACCGTCTGACCCTTCTCAGTGCGCTGCGCCGCGTACAGCCCTTTGCCAACGACTCCAGCAACCTTATTCGCTTCCACGTGGAGGGCGACAAGCTGCAGCTGAATGCTGAGGACTTCGACTTCTCGAAGACGGCTACTGAACAGATGACGTGCGACTACAACGGAACGCCCATGAGCATTGGTTTCAAGGGTTCTTCGTTCATAGAGATTCTTACGAACTTCGATTGCGCCGAAGTCACCCTCCAGCTGGCCGACCCCAGCCGTGCAGGACTCGTGCTGCCCACAGAGCAGCCTGAAGGTCAGAACGTTCTCATGCTCATGATGCCGATGTTAATTAACGATTAAAATAGACAATGAAACTCAACTTAACGAAACCACTTGTTATCTTCGACCTTGAAACCACGGGACTCGACCTGGTGAAGGACCGCATTATCCAGATTTCCTATATCAAGGTGTTCCCTGACGGAAAGGAAGAACGCGTCAACGAGATGGTCAACCCAGAGAAAATAATACCAGTCGAGGTGCAAGACTTGACTGGTATTACTAATGATATGGTAAAGGACAAGCCAACCTTCAGGCAGCTGGCTGCCCGATTAGAGAAAGCCTTTACCGGTTGCGACTTTGCCGGCTTCAACTCCAACCATTTCGACGTACCCCTGCTGGCAGAAGAATTTCTGCGTGCCGGCGTCAACTTTGACTTCTCGAAGTGCAGGCTCATCGATGCCTGTACCATCTTCAAGAAGTTGGAGCGCCGCAACCTGGCTGCTGCCTACTTGTTCTACTGCGGCCGCAAGATGGAGGAGGACTTCGAGGCTCACCGCGCCGACCAGGACACCGAGGCTACGTACCGCGTCCTGATGGGCCAGCTCGACATGTACACTGCCGAGCGCCAGGAGGAACCCGACCGTGTGCTGCAGAACGACATGCAGTTCCTTAGCGACTTCTCGCGCCAGAATAATAATGTTGACTTTGCCGGGCGCATCGTCTGGGCCGAGCGGAAGGATGCTGCCGGGAAGCCGGTGCTTCAGGCTGACGGCACGCCACAGCTCATTGAGACCTTCAACTTCGGCAAGTACAAGGGCGTGCCCGTGGCTCAGGTGCTGCGCAGCGATCCTGGTTACTACAGCTGGATGCTGGGCGGCGACTTTACCAACAATACAAAACAAGTGCTGACTCGCATTCGACTGCGTGAGGCTGCTATGGGATAAAAAAAGGAAATGACAAACAGTCTGACAGGAAAGAAAATCGTATTGGGCATAACGGGCAGCATTGCTGCCTATAAAGCCTGCAACATAATCCGGCTGCTCATCAAGGGCGGTGCTGAGGTGCAAGTAGTTATTACGCCGGCCGGGAAAGAGTTTATTACGCCCATCACGCTTTCGGCTCTTACTCATAAGCCCGTCATCAGCGAGTTCTTCTCGCAGCGTGACGGCACGTGGCACAGCCATGTTGATCTGGGTCTGTGGGCTGATGCCATGCTGGTGGCACCCTGTACGGCTTCCACTTTAGGAAAGATGGCTAACGGCGTGGCTGATAACATGCTCGTAACCACCTACTTGTCGATGAAGTCTCCAGTCTTCATTGCGCCTGCCATGGACCTTGACATGTACGCTCATCCCACTACGCAGCAGAACCTGAGCAGGCTTCGCTCCTTTGGCAACCACATCATAGAGCCCCAAAGCGGATTCCTGGCTTCAGGGCTTGAAGGTAAGGGGCGCATGGAGGAGCCTGAACACATCGTGGAAGCGCTGCGCCGGTTCTTTGAACAACGGGACGCAGCACTTCCCCTTTCGGGCAGTCACATCCTCATAACAGCCGGACCGACCTACGAGAAGATAGACCCCGTGCGCTTCATCGGCAACTACTCCAGTGGCAAGATGGGCTTTGCCCTGGCTGAGGAGTGTGCCCGTCGCGGAGCACGGGTCACGCTGGTGGCCGGACCGGTCAGCCTGCAGCTAAGTGATGCAGCGGCAGGCAGAATAGAGCGCATCGACGTTGAGAGTTGTGCAGAGATGTATCAGGCGGCCACTGCTGCCTTTCCCCAGTGTCAGGCTGCCATCCTCTGTGCTGCCGTAGCCGACTTCCGGCCGGAAACGGTGGCTACAGAGAAGATAAAGCGCGAAGGTGGCGACGACCTCGTTATACGGCTGAAACCCACTCACGACATAGCAGCCGCCTTAGGCCAGATGAAGCAGCAAGGCCAGCGCCTTGTGGGCTTCGCCCTGGAAACCCACGACGAGGAGCAGCACGCTGAGGAGAAGCTACAGCGTAAACAGCTGGACTTCATCGTGCTGAACTCGCTCAGGAACGAGGGCACCTGCTTCCGTACCGACGAGAATCAGATTACCATCATCTCACGCAAAGGAAAAAAAGCCTTCGGCAAAAAGCCGAAAGCCGAAGTGGCCTCCGACATCATTGACGAACTAACAGCCATTCTATGAACTACATCCGAGTGTTTTTCTTCGTTGCCGCACTGAGTGTGGCCCCCGCTCTTCAGGCCCAGGAACTTCAGGCTAAGGTGAACATCAACCACAGCCAGATTTCGGGTACGGACAACAGCGTGTTTGAGAATCTGACGCAGACGTTGGAGCAGTTTATCAACGAACGCCAGTGGACTAACCTTCAGTTCCAGAAGAACGAGCGCATACAGTGTAACTTCAACATTACCGTCAGCACTTATAACCGCGACGAGAACCGGTTTACCTGCAGCGCGCTTATACAGGCTAACCGCCCGGTCTATAATTCGGCCTACACCACTACCTTATATAATAATACCGACAAGAACTTCGACTTTCAGTTTGCACAGTTCGACCAGCTGAACTTCAACGACGAAATGATAGACAACCAGCTGACGGCACTCTTTGCCTACTATGCCTACCTCATCATCGGTCTCGACCTTGACAGCTTTGCCCCCATGGGCGGTACCGAGGTGCTGCAGCAGTGCATGAACCTTGTGAACAATGCCCAGGATTTAGGCTTCCCCGGCTGGAAGGCTTTTGAGGACAGCCGCAACCGTTTTGCCATTATCAACGACTACCTGGATGAGTCGCTCAAGCCCATGCGTCAGCTGCAGTACGACTACTACCGTCTGGGGCTTGACGAGATGGCCAACAACGCCGAGCGTGGCCGCACCAACGTGACGCAGGCCTTGCAGACGAACCTCAAGGCTGCGCACGACAACAAGCCACTCAGTCTGCTGCCGCAAATATGGACTGACTACAAGCGCGACGAGTTATCAAACATCTATAAAGGAAAGGGAACCCAGAAAGAGAAGGAGAGCATCTACGAACTGCTCTTCTCCATCAACGCTGCACAAAGCAACGCCTGGGACCTCATCAAACAGTAAGCCATGCTTAGACAACTCTATATCAAGAACTATACCATCATTGACAAGCTCGACATACGGTTCTTTCCCGGTTTCTCGGTCATAACGGGTGAAACGGGAGCCGGTAAGAGCATCATCCTGGGAGCCATTGGCCTGCTGCTCGGCCAACGGGCTGACTCGAAGGACCTGAAGGCAGGTTGTGACAAGTGTCAGATAGAGGCCCACTTCGACGTTTCCCGTTACGACATGGAGCCCTTTTTCCGTGAGAACGACATTGACTACGATGCTGCCGACTGCATTCTGCGCCGTGAGCTGACGGCCTCGGGCAAGAGTCGCGCCTTCATTAACGATACGCCCGTTTCGCTCAGCCTGATGAAAGAGCTGGGCGAACAGCTCGTTGACGTGCACTCACAGCACCAGAACTTGTTGCTGAACAAACACGATTTCCAGCTCAGCGTGATAGACATCATAGCCAGTCACCCCGCAGCACTCCTTGATTATCGTGCTGCCTATGCCGACTACCAGCAGACGCAGCGCCGACTGAAGGAACTCGAGCAGACCATAGAGCGCAACCGGCAGAACGCCGACTTCCTGCAGTTCCAGTATAACGAACTGGAACAGGCCCGGCTTGCTGATGGCGAACAGGAAGAACTGGAACAGCGGCAAGACACCATGTCGCACTCGGAGGACATAAAGAGTGCGCTCTACGAGGCTGACCACGCTTTTTCGGCCGACGGAACAGGTATCAACCAGCAGCTGAAGACGGCTGCCAACTCCATCAGTTCCATCAGTAGCGTGCTGCCCGCAGCCGGCGAACTGGCTGAGCGCATGAACAGCTGTCTCATTGAACTGAAGGATATTTCCATGGAGGTCAGCACGCAGCTGGAAGGCATCGACTTCGACCCGGCCGAGCTTGACAATATTAACAACCGCCTTGACCGCATCTACGAACTCGAGAAGAAGTTCCGCTGCACCACGGTGGCCGAACTGCTGACCATTCAGCAGCAACTGAAGCAGCAACTCGCTGACATAGAGAACGGCGACGAGTCGCTCTCGGAACTCAGGGCGCAATGTGACAGGCAAGCCGCACGCTGCCACGAACTGGCGGCCGTGCTGACCCAGCAGCGCGCCAAGGCTGCCAAGCAGATAGAAGGGCAGATGCTCGAGCGGCTGGTCGTGTTGGGCATGCCGAAGGTTCGCTTTCAGGTCTTGTTGGAAAAATGCGAGCTAAGTCCTTCCGGTCAGGACAAGGTGTCGTTCCTCTTCAGCGCCAACACGTCGTCGCCCTTGCAGCCTATTGCCCAGGTGGCGTCGGGTGGCGAGATAGCCCGCGTCATGCTGGCCTTGAAGGTCATGATTAGCGGAGCTGTAAAACTGCCCACCATCATCTTCGACGAAATCGATACAGGCGTCAGCGGCAAGATAGCCGAGCGCATGGCCCAGATGATGCAGGAGATGGGGCAGGGGGGACGTCAGGTCATCAGCATTACCCACCTGCCGCAGATAGCCGCCTTGGGGGCCAACCACTACAAGGTCTATAAAGAGGAAGTGGCCGACGGCACCACCAGCCGCATGCAGCAGCTCGACGAGACGGGCCGCATACGCGAAATAGCCCAGATGCTCAGTGGCAGCGACGTGACCGATGCCGCCATTAGCAACGCAAAAGAACTGTTAAAGATAAAAAAGTAACAAACGACTCATGAACAAATACTGCACAACGAAACGGCTGCTGCTGTCAGCCCTTTGTCTTTTCACGTTTTTATCGCTTTCCGCACAACCAGGTTGGACCCGTGAGGCCGCCAAGGCTGTCTTCACCTTAAAGACGTTTGCCCCCGACGGCACCCTGCTTGGCAGCAGCAACGGTTTCTTCATTAGCGAGACAGGCTATGCTGTCAGCACCTACACGCCTTTTGTCGGTGCCAGCAGGGCCGTCGTCATTGACGCTCAGGGCAAGGAGTTGCAGGTAGAAGCCATGCTGGGAGCCAACGAGCTGTACGATGTGGCCAAGTTCCGGGTTGCAGGCCGTAAGCTGCCGGCTCTCGGGCTTTCCGCTACCAATGCCGTCGTAGGTCAGACGGCATGGGTGTTGCCTTACAGCTTGAAGAAACCGGCCCCGATTGTCGGCTCAGTGAGTAAGGCGGAGACGTTCCAGGACAGCTACGCCTACTATACCATTGGTGCTGCAATGCCCGATAATGCGGTGGGCTGTCCGCTGCTTAACGAGCAGGGCGAAGTCATTGGTATCATGCAGCCCTCGGCCCAGCATGGCGACGTGCAGAGCTATGCGCTTAGTGCTGCCTTCGCCGCCGACATGAAGATAAGCGGCCTCAGCCTGAACGATGCCGCTCTCAGGAAGACAAGTATCAAGATGGCACTGCCCGACCAGAAGGACGACGCTCTCCTCATGATGTTCATGGCCTCCAGCACGCTCGACTCGCTGGCCTACGCCACTGTGGTAGAGGACTTTATCCACCAATTCCCCAATGCAGAAGAAGGCTACGTCAACCGTGCACAGCTCAAGGCTAACGGACTCGACTTTGCTGCTGCAGCCCGCGACATGCAGCAGGCCATCAGCGTCAGCGAAACAAAGGACAATGCCCATTTTGCCTATGCTCGCATGATTTACCAAAAGGAGGTCTTCCAGAGTCAGGTGCCTTACCCTGACTGGACGCTCGACCTGGCTGCCAGCGAGGCCGAGGCCGCATACGCTCAGAACCCGCTGCCCACTTACCGACAGCTGCTGGCGCAGATATGGTTTGCCCAGCAGAAGTACGACGAGGCTCTCGGAGTCTATAAGCAACTGTCCACGAGCGACCTCCGGGGAGCCGAACTCTTCTACGAGACGGCCCGCTGCTACGAGCAGAAAGGCGACTCTCTCGAGATGCTGGCCCTGCTGGACAGTGCCGTAGCCTGCTACAGCAAGCCTTACCTGAAGGAGGCCGCTCCCTACCTGTGGGCCCGGGGCACCGCCCGCATGAATGCCGGCAAGTACCGACTGGCTGTGCAGGACATGAACGAATACGAGAAACTGATGAGTGCCTCGGGGCTTACGGCTGATTTCTACTACATCCGCGAACAGGCCGAAATGGGCGGACGCCAGTTCCAGCAGGCCCTCGACGACATTCACCGTGCCACCCAGCTGGCCCCCGGTGAGGCCGTCTATTTTGCCGAACAAGCTTCCGTGGAGTCGCGTGTCGGCATGTACGACGCCGCCATTCTCTCGGCCCGCGAGTGCATACGCTTGGCTCCCGACTATAGCGACGGCTACCTGCTGCTGGGCGTGGCCCTATGTCAGAAAGGGCAGAAAGCAGAAGGCCTCCCGCAGTTGCAGAAGGCCCGCGAGCTTGGTAACGCCCAAGCTGATGCGCTTATTCAGAAATTTCAGTAGGTTGCCCGGTTAGAAGTCAACAGGCTCTTCATCCATGGGACCGGCGAACGGCATGTCCTCGTTAGGGTCGTTCAGTCGGCTGCCCACTATCTCACCGCCGCCTGCGCCTTGATTGTCAATGGGGCGCAGTCGGCCTGCTTCCGGATTTTCAAAGCGGGTATATTCTCCACGGAAGGTAAGCACAATGGTTCCCGTGGCTCCTTTACGATGCTTGGCAATGATGATTTCAGCCTTACCCCTCAGGTCGTTGCCGTGGTCGTCCTCCTTGAATCCGTAGTACTCCGGCCGGTGCACGAAGCACACCATGTCGGCATCCTGCTCTATGGCGCCCGACTCGCGCAGGTCGGAGAGCTGGGGGCGCTTTCCCTCGTTGCCCTCGCGGTTCTCTACGCCACGGTTCAGCTGGCTCAGGGCCAGAATGGGAATGTTCAGCTCCTTGGCCAGTCCCTTCAGCGAGCGCGAAATGGTGCTTACCTCCTCCTGGCGCGAGGAGAACCTCATGCCGTTGGCATTCATCAGCTGCAGGTAGTCTATCATGATGAGTTTCACGCCGTGCTCACGCACCAGTCGGCGAGCCTTTGTACGCAGTTCGAAGACCGAGAGTCCTGGCGTGTCATCGACGAAGAGGGGTGCTCCCAGCAGTCCCGGCAGCCGCTTGTCCAGGCGTTCCCATTCGTCAGGCTGCAGCTGTCCGTTCAGAATCTTCGAACCGGCTATCTCGCAGCAGTTGGCAATGAGTCGGTTCACCAACTGCACGTTCGACATTTCCAGCGAGAAGAAAGCCATGGGCACTTGCAGGTCGGCGGCAATGTTCTTGGCCATGGAGAGTGCAAAGGCCGTCTTACCCATGGCTGGTCGTCCGGCAATGATGACCAGGTCAGATTCTTGCCAGCCGCTGGTCACGTCGTCCAGTTTGTGGTAGCCCGACGAAATGCCCGTCAGTCCGTCCTTGTTCTGGGCCGCCTTCTGAATCACCTCTATGGCGTTGCGAATAACGGGGTCTATCTGCGTGTAGTCCTTCTTCATGTTACGCTGCGAGAGTTCAAAGAGGCTTCCCTCGGCGTGCTGCATCAGCTCGTCTATGTCGGTGGTGTCGTCAAAGGCGTACGTCTCAATGTCGCCGGCAAACGAGATGAGCTGTCTGGCCAGCGACTTCTGTGCCACGATGTGGGCATGATACTCTATGTTGGCTGACGAGGCCACGCGCTCGGTGAGCTCCGATATGTAGAGCGGACCGCCCACCTGTTCCAGTGTGCCGTTCTTGGCCAGTTGCTCCGTCACGGTCAGCACATCGACGGGCTTCTCGTTCATCGAGAGGTCACGTATGGCGGCATAGACCATCTGGTTGCGCGGTTCGTAGAAGCTCTCTGGCCTGATGGTTTCACACACTACGGCGTAGGCGTCCTTGTCTATCATCAGTGCTCCCAGCACGGCTTTCTCCACTTCGGGAGCCTGTGGCTGCAGGCGTCCTAATTCTGTGAGGGCGGGCAGCGGCTTGCGCGTCTTGCGCTGTCCGTCTCTGTTTTGTTCGGGCATTTGTTCGGGCTTTTTTGTTTAGGCTGCAAAAGTAGTCAAATTATTATAAACCACAAAATTTTTCCCCTACTTATTTTCTTTTCTATTCCTCAATGTGAGTCAGCGAGTTGGCGAAGCTGCGGAAGAAGTTGGTGATGGCTTCCGAGGGGTAGAGCCCTGAGAAGCGAGCCGAGTGGCTGACGTGCCACATCATGGCCTGTGAGTTATGAGTACGCACGAAGATCTGGTCGTCCTTCTGCGTGAAGTACCACTCGTCGGTTGACAGTTGCGAGTCGCTGAACAGCTCTTCCACCAGCTGAAGAGCGGTTTTGTCCAGCGTCTTTTTCATAAACGGCACTTTTTCCTGCTTCCAGTTCATCAGCAGACAGAGCAGCGTGCCCTGCAGGTCGGCCATGAGCTGCATGTGCAACTGGCTAATCCACTGGGCCAGCTTGTCGTAGTCAATGAAGTCGGGCTTGTTGGCGGCCTCTTTCAGCATCTGGTGTTGCTCTACGAGCAGCGAGAGCGAAATGCCCTCATTCAGTATGCAGCGTGCGTGCTCCACGATGTTGAGCAGTAGCAGGCGTGTGGGCGTCTCCTCTTTTGAGCTCTCCCGGTCTATGATGGCTTGCAGCTTGCGGTCGAGCAGTGGGTTGGTCAAGCTGGTGGTGGCTTGCTCCTCGCTCTCGGAGTCGCGCACCACCTGCTTGTTCCATTTATCTTTCAGCTGTGGCGAGACGAGCGTAACGTAAAAGTTGTCACGACACACTTCAAGTCCCTGCCAGATGTAGTCGTTCACACCCAGCATGACGGCGTGCTGGTAGAGTCGGCGCCACTTCCATGGCGACAGGGGCTCTACGTCCTCTGGCTGGCCGTTAATGCCGGCTCGCAGCAGTCGAAAGAAGTTTCTCTCTATGACCGTCATTTGTACTTTTTTTTTTCGGTTACAGACCCCACCTCGCCCTCCGGGCACCCCTCAAGGGGAGTAGCTACCGCCAATTTCTCCGCAGGTACTCCCCTCCCCTTAAGGGGAGGGGTAGGGGGTGGGGCTTCTTATAGCGTTACACCATTCTTGAAGATGGCAATTTCGCGGTATCCGTTCTCCTCGTTGCGGGCGGGTGCTCCGCTGGCCACGCTGAGAATCTTCTCAATGAACTCCGGCACCAGTTCCTGCATGGTGCGGCCCTCTACCAGCTGACCGGCCGAAAAGTCTATCCAGTTAGGCTTGCGGGCAGCCAGGCTGGGGTTGGTGGCTATCTTCATGGTGGGTACGAAGGTGCCGAAAGGCGTGCCGCGCCCCGTGGTGAAGAGCACCAGCTGACAGCCGGCAGCAGCCAGGGCCGTAGCGGCTACAAGGTCGTTGCCGGGGGCTGAGAGCAGGTTCAGTCCGTTCACCTTCAGCCGGTCGCCATACTCCAGCACGCCGCTGACGGGCGCCCGTCCGCACTTCTGCGTACAGCCCAGTGCCTTGTCTTCGAGTGTGGAGATGCCGCCAGCCTTGTTGCCTGGGCTGGGGTTCTCGCCCACGGGTTCTCCGTGGCTCAGGAAGTACTCCTTGAAGTTATTGATCATGCTGACGGTCTGCTCAAAGAGCTCCGGCGTCTTGCACCGGTTCATCAGGATGGTTTCTGCACCAAACATTTCGGGCACCTCGGTCAGTATGCTCGTACCGCCCTGAGCCACCAGCCAGTCGCTGAACTCACCCACCAGCGGGTTGGCCGTTATGCCGCTGAAGCCGTCGCTGCCGCCACACTTCAGACCTACGCGCAGCTTGCTGACGCTGACCTCCTGGCGTTCGTCCTTCTGGGCCACGGCGTACAGCTGGCGCAGCAGCTCCATGCCGGCCTCCGTCTCGTCACCCTCCACCTTCTGCGTCACCAGCAGCTTGATGCGGTCCCGGTCGTAGTCGCCCAGCATTTCCATGAACTGGTCGGGCTGGTTGTTTTCACAGCCCAGGCTCAGCACCAGCACGCCGCCTGCATTGGGGTGCAGGCAGATGTCGCGCAGCACCTTGCGGGTGTTCTCGTGGTCGCCCGACAGCTGCGAGCAGCCGTAGTTGTGGTGCCAGGCATGGACGGCGTCTATGCCCCTCAGCTGGGTCTCCCGGCGCAAGGCTTCTGCCAGCCGTTCGGCTATGCCGTTCACGCAGCCCACGGTGGGCACAATCCATATCTCGTTTCTTACGCCCACCTCGCCGCTGCTTCGCACGTAGCCCCGGAAGGTGCGCTGCTCGTCCTTGATGTTGAGCACTTCGCTGACAGGCTGGTACGTATATTCCAGCGTACCCTTCAGGTTGGTCTTCAGGTTGTTCTCGTTGACCCACTCGCCGGCCTTCAAGTCCCGGCGGGCGTGACCTATTGGGTAGCCATACTTAATGATGTCCTCGCCCTGCTTCTTGTCCCGGATGAGCACTTTGTGTCCGGCAGGCGTGTCCTGCAGCACAGTGATTTGTTGTCCGTCAACGTCGATGACGTCGCCCTTCTTCTTCGGCTGTAGGCACACAACGACCGAGTCAGCCGGATTAATTTTCAGATAAGTAGTTTGTTCCATAATTATTCTGTTTTTTTTAAGTTTAACACCAATCACCCCTCACCCATCACCAATCACCCCTCACCCATCACCCATCACCAATCACCCATCACCCCTCACCCAATATTCTTCCTGCGATAGAAGTCCAGGTTCTCCTTCGTCAGCAGCTCTATGGGCATGTAGTTGACGGGGTTCACCTCGCGCTTCAGCACAATGGCGTCGAAGAGAGTCTCCACGCACTCGTAGCCCTGCATGTAGGCATGCTGAGCTATGAGGAACGAGATGCTGCCCTGCCTCACGCACTCGGCGTTCTTCTCCACCATGTCGTAGCCCATAATCTGGATGTTGCGCAGGTTCGAGCGCAGCAGGAACTCGCCTACCAGATGGGCCTTCGAGTTGAACGTGATGCAGTGGTGCACCTGTGGGTGCTTCCTGAAGAAGCTCTCCAGCAGCGCGTCGTACTGCTCGCGCTCCTCGTCCAGCGGCAAGTCCAGCTCGCTGATCGTCACCTCGGGGAAGTGGTCGTGCATGTAGTGGCGGAAACCCGTCTCGCGGTTCTCCTGCTGCTTCGATGCCACGTTGCCGTCGCGCATCTGCTTCATGAGCATGATTTCCTTCTCCTGCGGGGCCAGCATCATGAGCATGCGGGCAGCAAAGTAGCCACTCTGGAAGGAGTCCTGCCCGAAGAACGACAGCGGCCTGAGGTCGGGCATGTAGGAGTCCAGCAGTATGAACGGAATGTGCTGCGCGTGCAGCTGGTCGGTAAACTTGCGCGTCAGCTCCAGTGTGGAGGGCACGACAATGATGCCTGCGGGCTTCTGCCTCAGCACCTCGCCCGTAGCCTTGACGAAGGTGTCTGTCTGGAAGCGCTTGTAATAGACCATGCGTATGGAGATGCCGAAGTCGCGCCGGCGCTCGCAGGCTGCCTGCGCCCCTTCCTCTATCTCCTCCCAGTAGGCCTCGCTGGCGTGTTTGGGAATGATGCAGTAAAACGTATATTTCTTGTTGTAGGCCAGCGCCGAGGCATACATGTTGGGCTTGTAGTCCATTTCCTGCAGCGCCTTCTCCACCTTCTCCAGTGCTTTGGGGCTCACGTTAGGCCGCTTGTGCAGCACCCTGTCAACGGTACCCACACTCACGCCCGCGCGCTCGGCTATATCCTTGATTCTAATCTTTTCGTTTCCCATATTTGGGGGACAAAGGTACGAATTAAAGTGAAGAGTGAAGAATGAAGAATGAAGAATTTGCTGCCGCCTTAAGTATTTTTATCATTTCTCGCACCTCGCACCTTGTTTAATTTTCGATTTTCTTATTTTCGATTTTCGATTTAATTGTCTGTTAGCAGTTGACGGATTACGACCTTCGAATGATTCAAATCGAAAATCGAAAATCCGTAAATCCGTAAATTATTACGACCTTCGAATGATTCAAATCGAAAATCG
>ODAJ012183613.1_pt1 | contig 16398 bp, 13 predicted proteins | sample 1539241 | NCBI WGS metagenome assembly ODAJ01 (sample SAMN02144231, study PRJEB22623) | gut metagenome | biome: sheep rumen | host: Ovis aries | place: New Zealand
GGTGTTGATGATGCACTGTTCGCGGCTGGTGGTGTTGAAGGCTACGCAGGTCTCTGAGTTCAGGCCCAGCTCCTTGTAGTTCTCAACCTTTGCCTTAGAGGCGTTATAGATGACGAAGTTAGGCTCGAACTTCTCCAGCTCTTCAGCGGTGGGCTGAATAAACATGTTCTTCACGAAGTGAGCCTGCCAGGCCACCTCAACGATGAAGCGCACAGCCAGACGGGTAGCCTCGTTGGCACCACAGAAGGCATCGACCACATACAACTCTTTATTGCAAAGCTCCTTGATGGCAATGTCCTTTACCTTTGCCCAAACCTCCTCAGACATGGGGTGGTTGTCGTTCTTGTATTCTTCGGTAGTCCACCATACCTTGTCCTTCGACTGCTCATCGCAGACGATGTACTTGTCCTTAGGCGAACGGCCGGTATAGATGCCGGTCATTACGTTCACGGCGTTCAGCTCAGTGTTCACGCCCTTGTCAAAGCCAGTCAGGCCGGCCTTGGTCTCCTCCTCGAAGAGGTGCTCATACGACGGATTGTGGGCAATCACGGTGCTACCCGTAATGCCATACTGTGTCAGATCTAATTTTGCCATAATGAATTATTATTTAGAATATTGAATTGAATTTTGTTTGCTCTTTCTCTTAAACCGACTGCAAAGGTACTAAAAAGTTCAGAGTTCAGAGTTCAGAGTTCAGAGTTTTTTGTCTGATTAAGCGTTTTTTAGGTTAAAGTATTTAAAAATCGGCGTACTGCTGACTGCTTTTGCCACACGGAGTTTACAAAAGGGTTTCAGAAATCGAAGCTCAGCTGTCCGTCGCCCAGAAGGTTGTAGCTCTTTCGGTGATAGGGCGTGATGCCGTGCTGGCGTATTGCTTCGCGGTGTTTTTTAGTGGGGTAGCCCTTGTTAGAGAGCCAGTCGTACTGGGGGTACTCCTGAGCCAAGCGGTCCATATAGTCATCACGGTAAGTCTTGGCCAGAATGCTGGCAGCAGCTATGGAGAGATACTTACCGTCGCCCTTGACGATGCAGGTATGGGGAATGCTGAGTGGCGAACCGTCAACCATGGGGCGGTAAGGCTTGAAGCGGTTACCATCGACAATGATGGCCTCGGGGCGAATGCGCAGTTGGTCGAGTGCTCGGTGCATGGCCAAGATACTGGCGTTGAGAATGTTGATGCGGTCTATTTCCTCGGGCGTAACAACGCCTACAGCCCAAGCTACGGCATCGTGCTCTATCTGAGAGCGCAGCTCGTAGCGCTTCGCGGCACTGAGCTGCTTGCTGTCGTTAAGCTGAGCGTTACGGTAATCGGAGGGCAGAATGACAGCAGCCGCATAGACGCTGCCCGCCAGACAACCACGGCCAGCCTCGTCGCAACCGGCTTCGACCAGACCCTCGTAGAAATGACTCTGCAACTCGGCCATGGGCTAAAACATTTTTACCACTCGGCGAAGTCCGGCCACGAGCGCGTCAACTTCGTCACGCGTGTTATAAAGGGCAAACGAGGCGCGCACGGTGCCCGGAATGCCCAGACGCTGCATGAGGGGTTGAGCGCAGTGGTGGCCCGTACGGACAGCAATGCCCAGGCGGTCGAGCAGGGTGCCGAGGTCAAGATGGTGAATAGTGCCCACGTTGAACGAAACCACCGAGCCGCGACCACCGTAGATGGTCATGCCCTCAATGGTCTGCAGCTGCTCCACGCAGTAGCGGGTGAGTTCCTGTTCGTGCAACTTAATAGCGTCCAGCCCCAGACGCTCAATGTAGTCAATGGCGGTAGCCAGTCCGTGGGTGGCCACGTAGTCGGGCGTGCCGGCTTCGAACTTAAAAGGCAGGCGCTCGAAGGTGGTATGCTCCCAAGTTACCTTGTCAATCATTTCACCACCACCCTGATAGGGGGGCAACTTCTCGAGCCACTCCTCTTTTCCATACAGCACACCTATGCCCGTAGGGCCATACATCTTGTGGCCGCTGAAGGCAAAGAAGTCGCAGTCGAGGGCTTGCACGTCAACGGCGAGGTGGGGAGCACTCTGCGCTCCGTCAACCAGCACGGGAATGCCCTGCTCGTGAGCCAGCCGGACGACGTCAGCCACAGGAGTCTCAGTGCCCAGCACGTTACTGACATGGGCAAGACTCAGCAGACGGGTGCGAGGGGTGATGGAAGCCTTGACGGAGTCAAGGGTCACCGTGGCATCGTCGTTGAGGGGTACATGGCGAACCTTGATGCCGTGCTGAAGAGCCTGCAACTGCCAGGGCACGATGTTGGAGTGATGCTCCATTTCGGTGACGAGCACTTCGTCGCCGGGTTGCATCTGCGACTGACAGAACGAGCTGGCCACAAGGTTAATGGCTTCTGTCGTTCCGCGCGTAAACACAATCTCCTCGGTCTTGCGGGCATTGATGAACTGGCGCACCTTTTCGCGGGCAGCCTCGTGCAAGTCGGTGGCCTGCTGACTGAGGTAGTGAACGCCCCTGTGCACGTTGGCGTTGACGTTCAGGTACTCGTCCCGCATGGCATCGAGCACACAGAGCGGCTTCTGCGTGGTGGCAGCATTGTCTAAATAAACCAGCGGACGGCCATAGACTTCGCACTGGAGAATGGGGAAATCGTTTCTGACGATGGGGCTTATGGGGCGTATAGGGCTCATGAGGCTTATAGGGCTTATAGGGCTTATGGGGTTATTTACAGAGTTTGCAACCTTCGCACTTGTTCAGTTCGCCACGGAAGCGCTTGTCAACCAAGTAGCGCAGGCGGTCGCGCAAGGGCTCGAGCTCAATGCGCTCAATCACTTCGGCCACGAAAGCCTGTTCGAGAAGCGTGCGTGCTTCATGCTCGGGTATGCCGCGCTGGCGCATGTAGAACATGGCCGCATCGTTAAGCTGACCTACCGTGGAACCGTGGGCACACTTTACATCATCGGCATATATTTCAAGCATGGGCTGTGTAAACATGCGAGCCTTGGGGGTTGCGCAGAGATTCTGGTTGGTCATCTGCGACGTCGTCTTTTGGGCTCCGTGCTCCACCAGCACCCTGCCGGCAAAGGCTCCAGTGGCCTCGCCGTCGAGCACATACTTATAGAGTTCTGACGACGTGCAATGGGGCACATGGTGGGTAATGAGCGTATTGTTGTCAACGTGCTGCTGCTTATCGGCAATGACGCAGCCATTACACTGACACTCGGCACCTTGACCCACAAAGTCGAGGTCCAGCCTGTTGCGGGTGATGCCGTTGTGCAAGGTGATGACGTTGTGGTGGACACGGCTGTCGCGCTGCTGCTCTATATAGACATTGCTGACGCGCACATTCTTGGCGTGAGTTTCTTCCAAGCAATACAAGTCGAGGCGGGCGTTGGCTCCGACAAAAGCCTCGATGACCTGCGTGGTGAGGAACTGTCGGTCATCGGCAGCGTGGTCGCAAAAAAGCAGCTTAGCCTGGGCTCCCTCTTCGAGAATGATGAGCACACGGCGGTTGACCATGAGGTTGACATCGCTGCGCAGAATGTTAATGACCTGAACAGGACGGCTCATGACGACACCACGCGGCACGAAGACGAAGAGGCCGTCCTGAGCCAGCATAGTGTTCAGGCTGGTCACGGCATCGTCGCTCTTGGCAGCCAGACGGTTGTAATAGCCAGTCGTGGCAAAGTCCTTCAGGGAACCTACGATGACGCCTTCCGGCAGTTTCGGAGCAACCGGCGTACCGCCGCGATAGAAGCCGTCGTTCACCACGAAATAGAGCAAGGTGGAGAGGTTGGGCACGTCGCAACGGAAAGCATCGTAGGGGTTGACGGGAATATCGAGCCTGTTGAGGTTCAAGCCGTAGTCGGGCTCAAAAAGCTTGGCCACGTCGGTGTACTTGTAGCGCTCCACCTTACGCGAAGGGAAGCCCGCCTGCCGAAAATGCTCAAAGGCCTCATCGCGCACGCCGTTCATCACTGTCGAGGAATGGCTGCAGAGCAACTGACGACACTCCGTATAGAGGTCAATATATTGCTGTTCGCTTGAAGTAATCATCCTTCTTCCCTCCTTACTGCTCGTTCTTGGCCTCTTCCTTAATCCAGTCGTAGCCACGCTCCTGAATCTGCTTAGCCAGTTCGGGGCCTGCCGTCTTGACTATCTGGCCCTGATAGAGCACGTGGACCACGTCGGGACGAATCATCTCCAGAAGCCGGTCGTAGTGGGTAATGACGATACAAGACGTAGAGGGCGTCTTCAGCTTGTTGACCCCTTCGGCCACAATGCGCATGGCATCCACGTCGAGGCCAGAGTCAGTCTCGTCGAGTATGCTCAGCCGGGGTTCGAGCATGGCCATCTGGAATATTTCGTTACGTTTCTTCTCGCCGCCGCTGAAGCCTTCGTTGACACTACGGCCGGCCAGTTTGTTGTCGAGTTCAACAATCTTCTGCTTTTCGCGCATCAGTTTGATAAACTCGCCGGCTTTTAGTTCGGGCAAGCCCTGGTACTTACGTTTCTCGTTGACCGCAGCTTTCATGAAGTTGGTCATGGAGACTCCAGGTATTTCCACCGGATATTGGAACGAAAGGAAAAGTCCTTCGTGAGCCCGGTCTTCGGGCTTCATGGCCAGCAGGTCCTTGCCGTTAAAGTAGGCCTCGCCAGCTGTCACCTCATAAATAGGATTGCCTACGAGCACAGCACTCAGCGTGGACTTTCCGGAACCATTGGGTCCCATGATGGCATGGGTCTCTCCATCCTGAATAGTCAGGTTGATTCCTTTCAATATCTCTTTGTCGCCTATCTTGGCGTGTAAATTCTTTACCTCTAACACCTTTATTGATTTACGATTTAACGATTTTCGATTTTCGATTTAGCCTTACCTTATCCTACCGTTCCCTCTAAGGAGACGGAGAGCAACTTCTGGGCCTCGACGGCAAACTCCATGGGCAACTTCTGCAGCACCTCCTTGGCATAGCCGTTGACAATGAGCCCTACAGCCTGCTCAGTGGGAATGCCTCGCTGATTGCAATAGAAGAGCTGGTCTTCACTGATCTTGCTGGTTGTGGCTTCGTGCTCGAAGATGGCCGTGGGATTATGCACGTCCATATACGGAAACGTGTGGGCCCCACAGTCAGAACCCAGAAGCAGCGAGTCGCACGAGGAGTAGTTGCGGGCGTTCTCTGCCGAAGAAGTGGCACGGACCAAACCGCGATAGGAGTTTTGCGAATGGCCGGCAGAAATGCCTTTCGAGATGATGGTGGAACGCGTGTTGCGGCCTATGTGAATCATCTTCGTACCCGTGTCGGCTTCCTGGTAGTTGTTGGTGACGGCTACCGAGTAGAACTCAGCGGTGCTGTTGTCGCCACGCAGAATGCAGGAAGGGTACTTCCAGGTAATGGCCGACCCCGTTTCCACCTGGGTCCAGGAGAGCTTGCTGCCCTCACCCCGAAGGTCGCCGCGTTTGGTGACCAGATTGAGTACGCCTCCCCTACCCTTTTCGTCACCTGGATACCAGTTCTGAACGGTAGAATACTTGACCTCTGCACGGTTCATGACCACGATTTCAACAATGGCGGCATGCAGCTGGTTCTCGTCGCGCATGGGAGCCGTACAGCCCTCAAGGTAGGAGACGTAGGAATCGTCGTCGGCCACGATGAGCGTGCGCTCAAACTGGCCCGTGTTACGGGCATTAATACGGAAGTAAGAGCTAAGCTCCATAGGACAGCGTACACCTTTGGGAATATAGACAAAGGAGCCATCGGAGAAGACAGCAGAGTTTAAGGCTGCAAAGAAGTTGTCACGGTAAGGAACAACCGTGCCTAAATACTGCCGCACCAGGTCACCATGCTCCTTGATGGCCTCGCCGATGGAGCAGAAGATGACACCCTTCTCGCGCAGTTGCTCCTTGAACGTGGTTTTTACGCTGACGGAGTCCATGATGGCATCAACGGCCGTATTACCCGAAAGCGCCAAACGTTCCTCAAGGGGAATGCCCAGCTTATCGAAGGTCTTCTCCAACTCAGGGTCTATCTCTGGGCTATCACCTTTTGGCTTTTGGCTTTTAGCCGTTGGGTCGGCATAGTAGCTAATAGCCTGATAGTCAATGGGCGGCACGTGGACGTGGCCCCAACGAGGCTCCTGCTGCTGTTGCCAGTAGCGGAAAGCCTGAAGGCGGAAGTCAAGCATCCACTCGGGCTCACCCTTCTTAGCAGAGATGAGCCGAACGATGTCCTCGTTCAGCCCTTTCTCTATGATTTCCGTATGTACGTCGGTAGTGAATCCGAACTCGTACTTTTGTTCGGCTACCTTACGAACGTACTCATTACCCGCCTCGTTGGCGGTAGCAAATTCTTCACTCTTCACTCTTTACTTTTCATTTTCAGAGCTTCTGCTCTACCTCGATTTCCATGAAGGTCTCAATGATGTCGCCTACCTGAATGTCGTTGAAGTTGACGAGCGAGATACCACACTCGAAGTTGGTGGCCACCTCCTTCACATCGTCCTTATAACGCTTCAAGGCATTGATGGCACCCGTATGGACAACGATACCGTCGCGCACCAGGCGAGCCTTGTCGGTACGGTGGACCTTACCCTCAGTAACCATGGCACCGGCAACAGTACCGACCTTGGAAATCTTGTAAACCTCACGTACCTCAACCTCGGCGGTAACCTGCTCCTTGATGACCTTGTCAAGCATACCCTCCATGGCGGAGCGAATGTCGTCGATGGCATCGTAGATGACTGAGTAGGTATTGATTTCCACGCCATTGCGTTCTGCCAGCTTACGGGCATCGGCACTGGGACGCACCTGGAAGCCAACGATGACGGCATCGGAAGCCGAGGCCAGCATGACGTCGTTCTCACTAATCTGACCTACAGCCTTGTTGATGACGTTCACCTGAACCTTCTCGGTAGAAAGCTTGAGGAACGAATCGGAGAGCGCCTCTATAGAACCGTCGGTATCGCCCTTGACGACGATGTTCAGTTCGTGGAACTCACCCAAGGCAATGCGGTGGCTGATATCGTCAAGACCCAACGTCTTCTGCGTACGCAGACCTTGCTCTCGCTGTAGCTGCTCACGCTTGTTGGCTATCTCGCGGGCTTCCTGCTCAGTGTCCATGACGTGGAACGAGTCACCGGCCGTGGGTGCACCGTTCAGACCGAGAATAATGGCAGGCTCGGCAGGGCGCGCCTCCTGAATACGCTGGTTACGCTCATTGAACATAGCTTTGATGCGACCATGACTGGTTCCGGCAATCACCACGTCGCCAACCTTCAACGTACCATTAGACACGAGGACTGTAGAGACGTAGCCACGGCCTTTATCGAGACTGGACTCGATGATGGAGCCAGTAGCCTTACGGTTAGGATTAGCTTTCAGGTCGAGCATCTCGGCTTCAAGCAGCACCTTCTCTAACAGCTCATCGACACCTATTCCCTTCTTGGCTGAAATCTCCTGACACTGGTACTTGCCGCCCCACTCCTCGACGAGGAGGTTCATCTGGGCGAGGTCTTCACGTATCTTGTCAGGATTGGCTCCGGGCTTGTCAATCTTGTTAATGGCAAACACCATGGGTACGTTGGCTGCCTGAGCATGGGCTATGGCCTCCTTGGTGGTAGGCATGACTGAGTCGTCGGCTGCGATGATGATGATGGCAATATCCGTAACCTGCGTACCACGGGCACGCATGGCCGTAAAGGCTTCGTGGCCCGGCGTATCGAGGAAGGTAATCTGACGGCCATCCTTCAGCTTGACATTGTAGGCACCGATGTGCTGTGTAATGCCACCAGCCTCACCGGCAATAACATTAGTATTGCGAATGTAGTCGAGCAAAGAAGTCTTACCATGATCGACATGACCCATCACCGTCACAATAGGAGCACGGCTGACGAGATCGTTCTCGTCATCCTCCTCTTCCTGAATGGCGTTCTGCACCTCGGCACTGACGTACTCGGTGGTAAACCCGAACTCGTCAGCCACGATGTTGATGGTCTCTGCATCCAGACGCTGGTTGATGCTCACCATGATACCGATGGACATGCACGTCCCGATGACCTTGGTGACAGGAACGTTCATCATCGTAGCAAGCTCGGAAACGGTTACGAACTCTGTCAGCTTCAGCACCTTGCTCTCGGCTGCCTGCTCGGCCATTTCCTCGTTCAGCCGCTCTTGAACGGCATCACGCTTCTCACGACGATACTTGGCACCCTTCTTGTTCTGGTTCTTTGAGGTCAGACGGGCCAGCGTCTCCTTAACCTGACGTGCTACGGCTTCCTCGTCAACTTCCAGCGACTTCTGGACAGGACGATTCTTCTTTTTCTTGTTGCCACCGCCCTGGCCTTGCTGTTGCTGATTCTGACCCTGCTGGCTGTTCTTGTTCTTCTTGTTGCTCTGCTGGTTGGCCTGATTGCCTGCGGCCTCAATGTCAACGCGTTCCTTGCCGCCACGAATACGCTCGCGCTTCTTACGCTCACCATTCTGCTGAGCGGCTTTCTCCTCACGCTCCTTGCGGCGCTCTTCCTTTGACTTCTTCTTGGGCCGAGTGCTCTGGTTGATGCTCGAAAGGTCTATCTTACCCAACACATTTACCTTGGGAGCCATCTTTGTTTCACTCTTCAGCGTGTATATCTGAGGACCGTTCTTTTCTTCCACTTCCGGCTTTTGCGAGTCCGTAACAGGCATTTGCTCCGGTTCGGCTTGAGGCTCCACCTTCTCCGTTTCTGCTACGGGAGTCTCGGCTACCTGCTCTTCTACGGGAACTGCCGGTTCTTCCACCTTGACAGGCTCAGGCTTCTGCTCAACAAATTCTTCTTTCTGAACAGGTTCTTCGGGTTTCTCAGGCTCTGCTACAGAAGGGGTCTCTTCTGTGTCCGGCTCTATTTTTGCCTTCGGCTCAACCGTCTTAGGTTTTTTACCATTCAGGGCATCCAGGTCAATCTTTCCCACAGGTTTGAACTGGGGTCGCTGTTCGAGCAACTCCTCAGCCTTGACAGCTTTTCTCTCGGCCTTCTCCTGCTTCTTCTCCTTGGCTTTCTTGCTAAAGAATTTTTCTGCCTCGTGCTTCACGGCCTGGTCACCCTTGAAGGCAGCTACGAGGGCATCGTACTGCTCGTCGGTTATCTTGGTCGAGAGCTTAGCATCGTCTTCTATTTCACCAAGGCTTTTCTTCTTCAGGAAGTCGATAGCCGTCTGAAGCCCAATGTTCAGTTCCGATATTACTTTATTTAATCTAATGCTCATTCTTTTAAACCCCCTAAGTTAGGGGGATGGGGGTCTGAACACCCCCTTTAAGTTATTATTACTAATTAAAACATTATTATATTGAGGCCCTAACAATTAGGAGGTTGGCTCGTTCAGACCCCCTCCCCCCTAACTTAGGGGGCAAAAACACTACTCAAATTCAGCCCTTAATACTTCTAAGACGTGGTCAACGGTCTCTTCTTCCAGGTCGGCCTTCTCTATCAGCATTTCGCGCGGAGCATTGAGCACGGCCTTGGCCGTGTCAAGTCCAATGGCTTTAATGGAGTCAATAATCCACTGGTCTATCTCGTCAGCAAACTCGTCCAGATAGATGTCTTCATCTTCCTCATTCTCGTTGAGCACACGGAACACATCAATCGTGTATTCGGTCAGCATAGAGGCCAGCTTGATGTTCATACCGCTGCGGCCAATGGCCAACGAAACTTCTTCTGGCTGCAAATAAACTTCAGCCTTGTGCTCTTCAGGATTCAGGCGGATTTCCGTAATCTTGGCAGGACTGAGCGCACGCTGGATGAAGAGCTGGACATTGTTGGAGAAGTTGATGACGTCAATATTCTCGCCACCCAGTTCTCGCACAATGCCATGGACACGGCTACCCTTCACACCTACGCAGGCTCCTACAGGGTCTATACGCTCGTCATAGCTCTCAACGGCTACCTTAGCACGCTCACCCGGCATGCGGGCAATACGCTTGATGGTAATAAGACCGTCGTTGATTTCGGGAACCTCAGCCTCCAACAGCCGCTCCAGGAATACGGGGCTGGTACGCGAAAGGATAATGCGCGGATTGTTGTTCTCGTTCTGCACCTCCTTCACAATAGCACGCACGGTTTCGCCCTTATGGTAGCTATCGTTGGGTATCTGCTCCTGCTTCGGCAGATGCAGTTCGTTACCCTCATCGTCAATAAGCAGCGTCTCGCGCTTCCACATCTGGTAAACCTCACCGGAAACGACGGTACCCACCTTGTCCTTGTACTTCTGGTAAAGAGAATCGTGCTCCAGTTCCAGAATCTTCGAAGCCAAGGTCTGTCGAAGATTCAGGATGGCACGGCGGCCAAACTTCTTGAAGTCAACCTCTTCACTCACCTCTTCACCAATCTCGTAGTCAGGCTCTATCTTCTGAGCCTCGCTCAACGATATTTCCTTGTTCTCATCAGCCACTTCGCCGTCAGCCACCACGATACGGTTGCGGTAAATCTCAAAGTCGCCCTTGTCGGGGTTTACAATGACATCGAAGTTTTCGTCAGAACCGAATATCTTGGCAATGACGTTGCGAAAACTTTCTTCCAACACGCTTACCAAGGTGGTACGGTCAATGTTTTTGGTCTCTTTAAATTCTTGAAAGGTCTCAATCATTGAGGGGCCTTTCGCATCTTTTCTTGTTGCCATTCTATCTTATTTTTTTTATTATCTTTCGTTTACTTGAACGCCAGCAGGTATTTCGTTGACTTCACTTCGCTCATGCCGAACGTCTTGTCAACATCAACCATGACGGGACGCTTCTTGCCCTCTACGTGCTGCTTCTCCTGGACGGTAACCGTAAACGTGTCACCATCCACTTTACTCAAGATTCCCACCACCTTTTTGCCGTCGGCGGTAAGAACCTCCACCTGCTTGCCTACGTGGTTCACATACTGCTGAGCAACCTTGAAGGGCTGGCCGATACCGGCAGAGCCTACTTCGAGCTCATAGTTGTCAAGCTCCTCGCCCAGCTTCTCCTGAAGGAAACGGCTCAGGTCGGCACAATCCTCAATCCACACTCCGTCAGCGTGGTCAATTTCTACAACAATCCGGTCGTCAGGCATCATGATGACATCTACAAGAAAATACTCATTGCCCTGCAACCACTCTTCAGCTAATGTTTTTACTACGTTCTTATCAATCATACACTTTTGGTAATTAAAACAGAATGAGGAGCCCTCGCAGGGCCCCTCATTCCTCTGAACGGCTGCAAAGGTACGACTTTTCTTTCGTTCATGCAAGTTTTTCAACAATTATTTTTTATTTTAGACAGAATAATCGTACCTTTGCAGGCAAAATGGAAAAGAATTATTATTACAAAGTAGCTGGCCACGTCTTTGTGGTCAATAATGCAACAGCCGACGACATCACGCCGTGGCTTGACCACTACAGCCCGTTTCGGATAGAGAAAACCGACGAAGCCCCCGTATTTACCCTACGCGTGACGGAACGCATCAAGCTGGAGGACTTCCAACAGGAAATACACCAAGACGATGACGGCTCTGAAATCATGGCCGGCACGGAGAAGTCGGGGTTGCCCTGCTTCAAGTTCCTGCTGCAAGGCCGCCACGTGGCCACGCTGCTTACCGACCACGAATACCGTGAAGCCAGCGTTGCCATGCGCGCGCCCAAGCAGTTTGGCCTGGACAATGCGCTCATGGTCATGTATGCCCTTGCAACAGCCACTCGACAGACTGCCTTATTCCACTCAAGCGTTGTGAGCTACCAAGGGCGAGGCTACATGTTTCTGGGTAAGAGCGGAACTGGCAAAAGCACCCACTCCAGTCTTTGGCTGAAGCACATAGAAGGCACCGAACTCGTCAACGATGACAACCCGGTGGTACGGGTACTACCCTCAGGCGAAATACGCGTCTATGGTTCACCTTGGAGCGGAAAGACTCCTTGCTATCGCAACATTGACTACCCCGTAGGGGCAATTGTTCTGCTAAGTCAGGCCCCTTATAATCGTATAGAGCAACTCATAAAGCTTCAAGCTTATGCGGCCATCGTACCCTCCATTTCAGGAAAACGCTGGGACAAACACATCGCAGAAGGACTCCACCTGACCGAGAACCTCTTGGCTCAACATGCCCCCATATACCACCTGGACTGCCTACCCGACGAGGATGCTGCCAGACTCTGTTGTAAAACCGTAACCAACGCACAATGATAAAAACCGTCCCCAACAACGAGGCCATAGCGGCCGTGAAGGCGCTCATCAGCGAGGGTCACCACGTGGTGTTGCCCGTCAAGGGAAATAGCATGCTGCCATTCATCATTGGCGGACGCGAGAGTGTGGAGCTCATACCACCACCTAAAGCTCAAGTGGGTGACGTCATCCTGGCTTGGGTTGACGGTTCCCACTACGTGGTTCACCGCATCATCAGCATCAGTCCACAGGGCACCATCACCCTGATGGGCGATGGCAACATACGCGGCTTTGAACACTGCCGGCAAGAGGACATCGTTGGCAAAGCCGTCGCGGTCATTGCTGCCAACGGCAAGAAGCGCCCACTACCCTCTGACTCCTGGCAATGGAAGGTATGGAACCAGCTGCGCCCCGTTCGCCGCTGGATACTTGGCATCTACCGCCGAACCATCCTAAAGATTCATCAATAACAACACCATAAAGTAATGAAACAGAAAAAAGGATTTGTGCTGCGCGATGTGTGCGGCGAGAATGTGATAGTAGGCGAAGGCATTGAAACCATTGACTTCGGAAAACTCATCAGTCTTAACGAGTCGGCAGCTTTTCTATGGAAGAAAGCCGGCGAACTGGGCGACTTCACCCCACAGCAGCTGACCGATGCACTGCTGGAAGAATACGAAGTAAGCAAAGAGCAGGCATCGGCCGACGTCCAGCGCATCGTTGAAGAATGGCGGAAAGTTGGTATCGTTGAATGAGATACATCGCCTGGATATGGCATAACATGCGAGGCATACGGTTCAACACCGCCGTACGCATCGTTGCAGGAATAGGTCAAGTAGCACTAGGCCTGCTAATGGTGTGGCTCTGTAAACGCTTCATTGACGAAACGGTCATGCAGGGCAGCACTACAGAGATAGCTACCATGGTACTCGCACTGGTCGGCACAATCCTCGGTGGTATTGCACTACGACAAATATACTACTACCTCAGCATCAGCGCCAACGTCAGGCAGACCAACGATATAAGACTCCGCATTTTCAGCCACCTGTTTCACCGTAGGATGTTCGAGGACGAACTGCACTCGGGAGACATCACGTCACGTCTCGAAAAGGATGTAAGCACGGTGAGCGATGCCTGTACCTCATTATTACCCCAATTCGTCATTACTGCCGTTCAGCTGACAGGAGCATTCCTGCTCATGCGCTTCATGGATGAGAAACTGGCTTGGGCGCTGCTCTTGGTAACACCAGTTTTGCTGGCATTGGGAAAATCGTTTGCCCGTAAACTTCGAAACATGACACGCGACATCCGCGAACAGGATGCCAACATACAAATGTTCGTCCAGGAGGGCATGGAGCACAACATTGTACTACGGTCGTTGGAAAGCGGCCCATGGGTGGCAGAAAGACTCGGCGACATGCAGCAGAACCTGAAAGGGAAAATAAAACGCCGTACACGTTTTACACTCATTACGCGAACACTGCTGTCAAGCAGTTTCGGACTGGGTTACCTCTTGGCTTTCGTCTGGGGCGGACTACAGCTACGCGATGGACTCATAACCTTCGGTGTCATGACTTCTTTCCTGCAATTGGTCGGTCAGATTCAGCACCCCATACTGGGCCTGCTCAACATGGTGCCACAGCTCATCCATGCTTCGGCCAGCATCGACAGGCTTGAAGAACTGGAGAAACTGGAAGTAGAAACAACTTCGCAGCGGAGTTCCCACCTGAGTGGACAATTGGGCATCAGCATGAAGGACGTCAGCTTCCGCTATGCTAAAGGGGATCACTACATATTAGAAGATTTCTCTCACAACTTCAAGCCTGGCAGCAAAACAGCACTTGTAGGCCAGACTGGTGCCGGCAAAACCACTATCTTCCGGCTCCTATTGGCCCTAACCTCACCCGAGAAGGGAAGCATCAGCATTTACAATCAAGAGGAACAGAAAAAAGTCTCGCCCGATACGCGCGTAAATTTTGTCTTTGTACCACAAGGCAACACGCTCATGAGCGGTTCCATTCGCTACAACCTGCAACTGGCCAAACCCGATGCAACCGAAAAAGAGCTGCACCACGTACTCCACATGGCGGTTGCCGACTTCGTATTAGACCTGCCTCAGGGACTTGACACCGAATGCGGCGAACGTGGAGCCGGCCTTAGTGAGGGTCAGGCACAGCGCATAGCCATTGCCAGAGGACTATTGCGTGAAGGTAACATACTGCTGCTCGACGAAATTAGCTCGTCACTTGACGAACAGACAGAACGTATTCTATTTACTAATCTTTTCGAGAATTATCCAGAAAAGACCATGATTATGATTTCCCATCGCCCCAGCATCAGCCAATTGTGCGATGACATCATTCAGAAGTCGTAGTACAGCACCAGCCTCTACTCCTCCCCCCCTAGCAAGCGCCGGTATTCTTCAGGCGCATTCAGCAGCCTCACTGCCTCCATATACTGCTTGTCAGTCTGAAGTCCAGCCTCTACGACACCTGCCGAATAATAATAAGCCATGATGATGTCCTGCTCCATCAACTGCTTCAAAGTATCACGATGACGATCCAAATCACTCGAAATGTTGTGTTTGAGTTTAGCCTTCAGCGCCTCAAACTCAGCCTTTGCCTCATCGTAGTACCCCTCAAACTTAGCGACCCTGACAAGTTCTTCAAAGCGCTTTTCGCTCACGGGGTCATAAGTAAAGCCACTCTCTATGACACGTTGCTTGAAATCTGCAAACTCCGCGTCGGTCAAGTGAAACTCTGTGGGCGAGGCTATGCTGGGATGCTTGGCAATGTATTCAGTCACATAGTCAAACATCACCTCCGTAGAGTCTATGCGGTCCAGATAAATGGCAATATTAGGCAGCGTGTCAGGCTTCACCTCTATGTCAGGAGTCACGCCGCCACCATCACGAACCTCTCGCCCATGCAACGTATGGAAAACATGAGTCAATGAGTCTGGAACACGCTCTTCAGAGTAACCGCCACCAGTATGCTTGTAGTTGACAGCCTGAATACAGCGTCCGCTGGGTATGTAGTACTTTGAAGAGGTCAGCTTCAGGTTACCATTGTAAGGCAGTTGAATATTAGGTATCTGCACCAGGCCCTTTCCATACGTACGCGTACCTATAATTATACCACGGTCCAAATCCTGTATAGAGCCACTCGTTATCTCGCTGGCAGAAGCCGTCTCGCCATTAACCAATACCACAACGGGCATCACAGTGTCAACAGGTTCCAAACGAGTAGTGTATTTCGAGTTCGCACGAGCTATCTTTCCCCTTGTCTCAACCAGCGTTATGCCTTTCGGCACCCACAGGTTGACAATATCTATACACTCCGCCAACGAGCCACCACCATTGCCCCTTAAGTCAAGAATCAGCGATTTTGCCCCTCGCTGCTTCAAGTCAACGAAGGCACGGCGCATGGGTTTCGAAGGCTCACCTACAAACGTTGACAAGTTAATATAGCCTATACTGTCAGGACGCATGCCGTAGTAAGGAATCTCAGGCATCTGAATGTTACGCCGCGTTATCCTAAACTTCATTTCCTTGCCTGTTGAGGGACGTAAAATCTTCAACAGGAAACTCGTACCAGCATCTCCACGCAAATGCTCACTGACGTAGGCCACCGTCTTATCCGTCATCAGCGTATCGTCAATCTGCAAAATGACGTCTCCCTTTTTCAAGCCCACCTCAGAAGCGGGCATACCAGCATATGGCTCATCTATCACCACGCGCTTCAGACGCTGATGGTAACGTATCAGCGCACCTATACCAGCATACTTTCCCGTCAGCATGGCCTTGAGGTCATCTTTCTTACTGGCCGGATAATACTCAGTATAAGGATCCAATGACTGCAACATCGCACTAATTCCATTGCCTATTACTTCTTCAGCATCCAACGTGTCAACATATATCAAGTCCAAATGACGATAAATGGCATTAAACACTTCCAGCTGTTTGGCCACTTCAAAATTGTGATCCCTGTCACCCTGAGCATGCACAGTTCCAAGGCTTAGAACCAACAACGCACTTAATAAAAGGACTTTTTTCTTCATACTTACTTTTCTTTGTTTCAACATTTATGACTGCAAAATTACATGTTCTTTGCCGAATATCGGCCTGATTCAGCGTTTTTTTGTAAAAAATTTTACTTTTCCTTCATTTTTTCGCCAAAAAGTTTGGTCATTTCAAAAAAACACTGTACTTTTGCACCCGCTTAACAGCAAAACCTGCTTCAGTAGCTCAGTTGGTTAGAGCACCTGACTGTTAATCAGGGGGTCGTTGGTTCAA
>ODAJ012171692.1_pt1 | contig 16393 bp, 13 predicted proteins | sample 1539241 | NCBI WGS metagenome assembly ODAJ01 (sample SAMN02144231, study PRJEB22623) | gut metagenome | biome: sheep rumen | host: Ovis aries | place: New Zealand
TACATTATCACCATAATAAGCAGAAGAACTACCAGATAATGTGATAGCTGTTGTACTAGGATTGTTTACTGTGATTGTTTTGCTTGCTTCGCTTGCAAATAATGTGTCGTTTTGTGCGAATTTGAATGTTATTGTGTGTTGACCTGCAGTGGTTGCTTTATATGTATAAGTGAATACTCCGTTGTCTCCGATTGAAGTGATTGTAGCTATTTTACTGTTGTTATCATATACTGTTAGTTCTGTAGCTTTGCTTGCTTTTCCTTCAACTTTGAATGTTCCCGTGATTGTTACGCTTTCGTTTACATACATTGAACTTGTAACTGAATTTAATGCTATCTGTGTTTGTTTTTGTGGCATTTTGTTGTTTTGAACGGTTACATCATTTTCGGCAGCGTTTACGTATACTGCATCATCACCGTTTTTGTCTGTTGAGTTGATGCGGTTGTTTTTGATTGTTACGTTTGTCACTGTTTTGTTTACGTATACTGCGTATTCATCATCTGAGTTGATGATGTTGTTTTCTACGACAACATGTCTTATTTGGTTGTTTCTTTTACTTGTAAAGTATATTCCATCTGAGATGTTGTTGTTTTTGACTGTGAATCCATATACTCCACCATCTTTACTGGTTAAGTTTATACATCCATCGATTTGTAAGTTTTCGAGTGTGATGTTTTTAGGAATGACACTTGTAGAGTCGCCGCCTCTTACGGTTACATTACCTTTTACTGTACAGTTTGCTAATGTAACATTTTGAGTGCCCGGAGCTATATCCACATTACCGTTGATTGTGTTGTCTGTTAGTACCGTGTTTGATAATAATCTTACTGAGTCTACTGTATTGTTGTATATCTGAGCTGTTGCACTTGGTACTAATTCACCGTGGACTGTGTTATTTGCTACTACCCCACCTTCAGGTCCGTATAATTTACAACCATATAATTCATTGTTTTTGATGGTTGTGTTGATACTTTGACCTTTTTCACCGGTTATCCATTGGGTTGTGATACCAGTACCGTTGTAATATATTTTATTGTTTGTAACTGTGTTGTTTGAACCACAGATTCCAATACCATAACATATTGATGCAGGTGTTGAAGGTCCAACTAGTGTATTGTTGTCTATTACATTGAAACAGTTTACGGTTTCTGTATTGTCAACTTCACCACCAGAGCCTACACCTTCTACATTATATGTTGTCAAGTATAACAGGTTACCTACATTACCTATACCTCTAATGTAATTGTTTCTTATGGTACAGTAACTAGCCCATGCCAATACGAATGTACTGCTTCCACCATTATCTTCAGTAGTGAATGTGGAGTTTTCAACTGTGATATATGAGGAGTTGTCCCTGATTGATGTTTGACCTACACCACTTCCTACTTTTTGTTTAGTTACATTTGTCGTTATGTTGTTTACTTTGATATGATGAGCATTCTTGATGTAGAACTGTGTATTGAAGAATTTAAGACCTGTTACATTCGTGTATGATCCAGCTTTATTTATCTGGAAACAAGGTAAATCCTCATCACCGAACATTGATTGAGCTGTGGTATTTAAGAAAATCAAAGCATTTCCTTTTGATGCTGTGATATTAACTGGTTTATTAATTAGAATTATTTTACCAGATTTATTGATAGTACCTTGGAAATCAAGCACGTCTCCTGCTGATACAGTATCTTTTAATCCCATTGTATCCTCATCAAATGAGAAATAGGTCTCAATATTATTCTGATTTACAACTATTGTTTTTGGAGCAGTTTTAATGTTCTGCTCGGTTTTTACTATTTCTTTATTTGCAGCAACATCATTTTCCACACTACTAGATTCACTTGCTGTTTTCACATTAGATTCTTCTTTGACAATTGTTTGAGTGTCCATAGAATTATCTACAGCATTTTGTAAAATATCTGAAGAAGATGCCATATCATCTCCAGAAGCATCTGCAGCCGAAATTGCAGATACACTAATAATCAAGAAAAAGATTGTCATTACAAATAATAGTATTCGTTTATTTGACATATTCTTTTTTAACTCCATTTTGATTATAATATATTATATTCAAAAAAATAACACATAAAATAATTATTTCTTGAATGTTAATATTTATATTAAAAATAGAATATATAATTTACACATGACAAATAATTAAAAATAATACAAATAAAATAATTTATACGGAAAATAATTAATTAAATAAGATTTATATTAAAAATTAAGCAATATAATTCAGTTAAAAAAAAGCAATAATGACAAATCCAAAAGAGGTGTTTTTATAATTATCCAAGAATTAAAATGAAAAAAGATATAATATAACAAAAGTTCCTACAATAACAATATATGAAAAAATAGAATCAAACCCCTTTAATTAACTGTTTTAAGATGATAACAACATAAATTTTCCATATAATCAAAGGATATGCTAATAATGGTGACCTAATGAAATAAAATTTTACATACCACCCCTCATCAACAAAAGATAATTAGAATTACAGATAAAATATATAATAGAGAATAATAAATTAATAGGTTATAAAATGATTAAAGTTGAAAATCTGACAAAAATTTACAAATTACAAAATAATAACAAAATCAAGGCATTGGACAACGTATCATTTGAAATAAAAGATAATGAAATATTTGGAATCATGGGGATAAGTGGTTCAGGTAAATCCACACTCATGAGGATACTAAGAGGTGTAGAGGAATTTGATGAAGGAAAAATAATTATAGATGACATAGAAATCACTCCTAAAAACTATTCCTCATACAAGAATGACCTTAGAGAAAAAACATCAATTCATCTTCAAAGATCATTTGGATTATGGTCCAAAACGGCACTGGAAAACGTAATCCACAAACTTCATGGACTCAAAATAGGTGATGAATCAAATGTTATAATTGAAGAAGTCAAGGATGAATACATGGATGAAGCCCTCGACATACTTGATACAGTTGGACTTAAAGAAAAGGCAAACCACTTTGCACCAGTACTTAGTGGTGGAGAAAAACAAAGACTTGTACTTGCAAGACAGCTAGCAAAAAAACCGGAAATATTACTGCTTGATGAACCTGCAACAATGAGCAGCCCTAAAAAGAAATATGAAGTACTGGATACCATTAAAAAAATTAACCAAAAATACGGTACAACTGTCATAATGGTAAGTCATCAACCAGAGATTCAAAGATACCTTGCAGAAAGGGTAATGCTCATATTCAATGGTAAGGTAGAAAAAATAGACACACCCGAAAAAATCATAGAAGAATTTACCAAAAATGAAGAAGAGATTTATCCAATTGCTGATATGGACAGAAGTCAACCTATTATAAAAGTCAATAATTTATGTAAGGATTTCTATTTGTACAAGGGAGGACATGTTCTTACAATAGAAGATGTATCATTTAATGTCAACAAAGGAGAAATATTATCCATCATAGGCCCTACAGGTAGTGGTAAGACAGAGATATTGAAGATGATTGCCGGATTTGAATTAGAAGACAGCGGTTCTATTGAAATATTAACCAACAATCAATGGATTAACATGGCAGACTATGGTGAAAACCGTATGCAGATAAGAAAAAATATGGGATTTATGCATCAGGAATTTGCACTTACACCCCATACCCCAATAATTGAACAAATAGGCACACATCTTTCGCCAAAAACTGATGAAACCTATGAAAAGGCAATATCCAAAGCAAAGGAAATAGGTTTATCAGATGAATCATTAGATGTTATTTACCAGTTAACGGATTTATCCCGAACGGAAGCAATTACCAAACTGGAAAAGATTAACCTAGGACCTGAAATATTAAACATATTGTTCCCTCCTATGAACAAGGAGGATGTGATTGATTATACAGTTCCAGTATTTGAAGCGTTGGACTTACCATTACCACTTCTTAATAGGCAGTTTATTGAATTATCAGGTGGACAAAAAGTTAGAGTGGCAATTGCAACCGTACTTGCCTCAAAGCCAGACATACTGATACTTGATGAACCATTTGGAGATTTGGATCCGGTAACATTGAGAATAGTGGCAAACTCACTTAAAAAGATTAATGAAGAATTCCAGATTACAATCATACTTGTAAGCCACACCATGGACTTTGTTAAAGAGGTATCTACAAGATCCATTTATATCAATAAAGGAAAAATCATAAAGGAAGGAAACGTGGATGAAGTAGTGGATAAATTTATAGAAGATGAAACAAACGAGTGATTATGATGTACAAGAGAATATTAATATTAACAGATGGGTCAGATAATGCAAAAAAAGCAGGATTTGCAGCTGTTGACCTTGCAAAACAGATAAACGCTACCGTAGTTATAACATACATATTCGACCAAAGATTATCAAGTATTGCAAGCCAAGAGGAAGAAGGCCAGGAATATATCAATACAATTAATGATTATGCTATCAAACAGGACGTTAAAGCAGAGGACCTGTTGATATATGGCAGCCGAAAGAATGATGTACTGATAATTGCCAGAAAAAGTGAAGCAGACTTAATCATCATGGCAAAACATGGAGATACAAAAAACATATCTTCCCTGATGGGAGAATATACGGAATTTGTAGTAAAAAATATCAAATTACCGATAATGCTTATTTAAACAATCAAAAAATAAAAAAAAATATATTAACTATAGAAATAGTTAATCTTCAATCAAAAAACAGTTTATCGAATCTATAACATAATCAATTATTTGATTGATGGATTCAAACCTTACTATTTTTTTATCGATATTTAAGAATGCATTTGTTAATATGAATATAGAATCAGTTATCTCATTCATATCCAGCAATCCCATTTGATACTCATCGATTAAATTAATTACACAGCTAACCCATGAGATATACTTAACGTTCTTATTGAATTCATAAAAAATTTGGGCATAATCAACAATGTCCATCCCATTAGTTTTAGAGTATAAATCATCAAAAGATACATCAAATCTGGAAAGTCTGCTGAGTACTGTTTTTTGGTATTCGGCACACATTCCCGTCTGTAGATATAATGCTTCAAAGACTGCTTCCCTTACTGAGTTACCTATTAATTCTCCAAGTTTAGAGTGTTTTCCGGCATTTTCCAGGTGATTGTTACTGGATTTGTTGGATATTACACAAACTCCATCGGTACCTGTTCCCGTGGCGATATGTGTTGAAAAATTACTTTCTATTTTTAAATCTTCCAATACACTGGTTTTTGCTTCAGTTATGGTAATAAGTGCGGTTGTCAATCCACCTGCTTCCAAATTTGCATCTATAAATGTTATTATGTTTATCGTACCTGCGATAATTTGATAATCATTATCATATTCATAGAAAGAAGCCGCGTCACCCGCTTTAACTGCGTTTTTATCAGCACCTGCAGTTACTATAGTAGTTACAGATAATTCCTTGTATTTTTTAGTAACTATAGAATAAGCATCCATATTTGCAGATGTTATTAATCCAGTGGATTTATCAGGATTTAATTCTAATTCTTCAAATCGTTTAATTTGAAAATTATTGTTGTTTATTTTTTCAATTATAGAATAATCTGATGGAATTAACGATTGATTCACCACGTAATCCATATTTTCATGATATCCTCCATTATGCCATGAAGATATTAACAGATTGTTATTAGTGTTTAATTTTAATACTATTGCATTATCTACAATGGATACATTGAATTTCTTATCCTCATACAATAACTTAGAATAATTTGACATAAATAACACCACAAAAAAAATAAAAAAAGAGTATAATAGTCCTTAGCGGAGTCGAACCGCTGTCACAAGATCCAGAGTCTCGTAGGATTGCCACTACCCTAAAGGACTATGTTAATCGATATATATAATAATATGATAATTCTAATATTTATACTTTAAGAATATCTTCCGGACAAAAATGAGATTTTTTAGAAAAATAGTGCAAAATTATCCAAGAGTGATTTTAACTTGCAATTAGTTAATAAATATTAAAAATTGTTTTAGCTAAGAGATACATTAAACTAGAATATTGAAAAAATTGATTAAAACTATAAATACTACTAAATACAATATCTAACAATTAATTAAGAAAGATATAATTGTATATGTGAAAATAAAATGAATATTAAAAGAGGATTATTAATTGGACGAATTCAACCATTACATAATGGTCATATGAGTGTTATCCAAGATACTTTAAACGAGGTGGATGAGCTTATAATAGGTATAGGAAGTGCTGATCAAAGCCATACGAACTCAAATCCATTCACTAGTGGAGAAAGAGTATTAATGCTTTCTAAAGCACTTAGAGAATACAAAGTTGACCCTTCACGTTATTATATCATCCCATTAGAAGATATTTCATGTAATTCGTTATGGGTCGGCCATGTAAAAATGTTGACACCACCCTTTGAAAAAGTATACTCCGGTAACAGTCTCGTAAAACAATTATTTAGAGAAAATAAAATTGAAGTTGTTCAACCACCATTATTCAATAGAAGAGAATACTCAGGAACAGAAGTAAGGAAAAGAATTTTAAACAATGACAATTGGGAAAAGCTTGTCCCTAAATCTGTAGTGAACGTAATTAAAGAAATAAAAGGTGTTGAACGTATGCAAAATCTAAATAAAAAGGAAGTTAGTGAAATATTATAAAAAGAGATGTTTGAAATGGGATTTATTAGAGATTCTATTCATGGAGATCTACATTTGACTGATTTTGAGTTGAAATTAGTGGATACCGTGGAAATGCAACGATTAAGGCGAATTAAACAATTGGGCTTTACAAGTTTGGTCTATCCTGGTGCTAACCATACCAGATTTGAACATTCAATAGGTACATTATCATTAGCCGATAAACTTGCCACAAAACTGAATTTAGAAGAGGACGTTGTGGAATTGCTAAGAGTATGCGCCCTACTTCATGATATTGGTCATGCACCCTTTTCACATGTTTCCGAAAGAGCATTAAGTCATAAACATGAAACCATAACAAAGGAGATTATTAAAAACTCTCCCATAACTGATATCATTACCGAAAAATTCAATGCAAACTTCATAACAAAAATCATCGATGGTCAAACAAAATATGGAAAGATTATCTCCGGTGATTTGGATGTAGATCGTATGGATTATTTAGCCAGAGATTCTTACTATACCGGTGTTGCATATGGTGTTATAGATACGGAACGTTTATTATATAGCCTTAAATATGATGACAACGATAATCTGGTCATTACCCAAAAAGGTGTTCAGGCAGCCGAATCAACGCTTCTTGCAAGATACTTCATGTATCCTACTGTTTATCAGCACCATACAACTAGAATCGTTAACGGCATGTTTAGGGTGTGCCTGAAACGTATGCTAGAAGATAATGTTGTTGAAGAAAAACAGTTAAGATACTTGGATGATGGTGATTTGATAAACATTGCAAGAAATGCTCAGGGTCTTCCAGAAAAAACCATGAAAAATCTTGATACAAGACACCTTTACAAGAAAACAGATACCATTAATTTAGCTGAAATCGATGATCCCGAGCAAATATTCCAAATGGACAAAAAATACCTTAAAGAAGCAGAGGAAGATATTGCAAACAAATTGAATATTAATCCGGATGAAGTAATTATTGATTTACCGGAATCTTTATCATATAAGGAAATGTGTATTCAAGTTGAAACTGGAAATGGACTTAAAGCATTAACGGAAGTGTCAACAGTCATAAATTCTCTTAAAAAAGCACAATACAAATACGCTGACCTAGCATTATATTTATCTAAAGAAAATAAACAAAAAGCATTGGATAAAAATATTAAAATAGAAGATTATTTAAACATCCCAAGTGATAGAAAATGAAACGAATAATAAAAAAGGAACTTACAAAAAAAGAATATACACAATTTATCCAGCGAATAATCGATATTAATGAAAAAGAAGGCCATATGCCAGAATATATTGAATATGATGATTCAAAGATTTTCAAGGTGGAATACATCGAGACAATTGAGAACGTCAACAAATTCATATTGGAAAATGGACGTCATCCCGAAACAATAAACATTTATCAACAAAAACATAATAGACACAATTAATTATAGAGTTTTACCCATATAATTAATGTATATTTATTAACTTCCTTAAACTACTTTTATTTATCTTTATAGCAACATTATAAGTTGTGCCACATATAAACAGATGTTGAATAACAAAACACATAATAATTATTACAAGTACATACTTTTTTTATTATTCATAATTATTTATCATGATAAATAGGCAAAATTTTAAATACTTTAAAAAAATAATTATAATTAGAGTAAGAAAAAATCAAAATTAATACTCTAGGAGACATATATTATGAAAGGATTGGCAAGAATAGCACAAGACGAACTAGGATGGGTAGAAAAAGAAAAACCTAAATGCGGACCATATGATGCAATAGTAAGACCTATAGCATTAGCACCATGTACTTCAGACGTACATATAGTATGGGGACATGCATACATGTCTGATGAGCCAAACCGTATCGTTGGTCATGAATCAACAGGTGTTGTTGAAGAAGTTGGATCAATGGTTAAAGACTTCAAACCAGGTGATCGTGTAATAGTACCAGCAATTACTCCAGATTTTAAAACAGTAAATTCCCAAAAAGGATTCGGACAACATGCATATGGTATGGGAACCGGAATGACCTTCATCACATTTAAAGATGGAGTATTTGCAGAATACTTCCATGTAAATGATGCTGACGCAAACTTAGCCCTTTTACCTGATGATGTGACATTAGAACAGGCTGTTATGATATCAGATATGATGACAACCGGTTTCTATGGTGCAGAATTAGCAGACATCAAACCAGGAGATGAAGTTGCAGTATTCGGTATAGGGCCAGTAGGACTTATGGGAGTAGCAGGAGCTAGTTTCATGGGTGCTTCAAGAATTCTGGCAGTAGGTAGCAGACCAACGGCAATCAAAGTAGCAAAAGAATATGGAGCTTCAGAAATTATAGATTATCATAACGGTAACACTGTAGAACAAATTATGGAATTAACCGACAATCAAGGTGTAGATAAGGTAGTTATCGGAGGAGGAAATGCAAATACTCTCTCAGAAGCATTAGAAGTTCTTAAAGTAGGTGGTACAATAGGTAATGTTCTCCACTACGATGGTGTAGAAACAATTCCTATATCAGCATTAGGCTGGGGTGCAGGTTTAGCTGATAAGACCATTCGTGGAGGAGTATGTCCTGGTGGAAGAGCAAGAATGGAACAATTAGTTAAACTTGTTCAATATGGACGTTTTGATTCAAGTAAATTAATCACTCACAAATATAACAAATTCGAAAACATAGAAGATGCTATGATCGTTATGAGAGACAAACCAAAAGATTTAATCAAACCTGCAGTAATCTTTGATGACTAAATTCATAGCCCAATAACCTCCAAAAAACTTTTTTTTATTTTTTTGAGGGTGTACTACAACTCCCATTCTGTAAATATTTTTTCATGATTTAATCTTTTATTTTTCAATATCTTCATTAAATTTATTATTTTTAATTATAATTATAGTTTTAAACTTTAATTAACTTTTTAATACTTTATCATAGTTATATTTATCCATAATCTTGGATAAATATTTCATGTAGTAAAATATATTTTATGCTTTTGTTTTTTATGCTTTTGCTGAAGATACTATTGATCAGACATTTTTGTTACAGATAAATACTAGGACTTTGATTTTTGATAATCATGTTTGTTTTTATTGAGAAACTTGTAAATTGTGTTGATTCTAGTGAAATTGATTATCAATATAGAGATACTCCGGGTCAAATTTTAAATAAAAAAATAAACATCAAAAAACAGTATATTATATAGCATATTTGTTCACACACCCCCCCATGTTTATCCTAAAGCTTTACTGTTTATTAATTTAATGTTATATTGTTTTTCAGCTTGTATAAGTGCTAGGAATTTTTTATCTATTTATTTATTGATGTTATTGTTTATTGGTTGTTTAAGATTTTTTATAATAGTAATGGAATTCTCTGCTTTATTAAATTTTTTATTTTGAGGACGTTAGTTGTGTTCTGTTTTTTGTTAAAGTACTTTTTTTGGTTAAAGTTTTTTATTTACTTTTTCTAGATAAAGTACTTTAAATTAAAAAAGTTTTTTATTTACTTTTTCTAGATAAAGTACTTTAAATTAAAAAACTATATTATAATTAGGAAACAAAAAAAATTCAAGGTGAAAAAAATGGGAAATATACCATTATTTATACCTAAAGACATTGATAAATATTTTTATAATCGTAACAAAGATATAAACAAGATAAACTTCTACCTTAGTGGATTACATGAAGATATTTCACAGCAATTATTAATAACAGGATACAGGGGTGTTGGAAAAACATTTCTACTTCATAAAATAATTAAAGATATTAATCCTAACTTTTTGATAACATATATTGACATATCCTCAATATATTCCGAGAATGACGGAACATTAAATTCTACTATTCTTTTAACAGAAATACTAAGTAAAATAAATCAAACACTAGAAGAAAAGGATAATGGTAAATTTAGTAAAATTAATAGTTCTATAAGAAGATTAATAACAAATATAAAACTAAAAAAATATGATTTCAATGAAATAACAACAATAATGGATATTCCAATACCTCATTATGAAGATGACTACAAGAAAATAAGTAAATTTGTAATGCAATTGCCTCAAAAAATTGTTGATAATACAGAAGAAGTTGATGGATTTATAATCATTATGGATGAAATTCAAATGTTAAAACAGATGAAAAAATCGGAAAGCTTCTTTTGGTTATTACGTAGCCATAGTCAATTTCAGACAAATGTAAGTTACATTTTAACAGGTTCAACTTCAAAAACCTCAGAAATAATAGAAATGATAAATGGAGAAACAGGTGCATTTGGTGGAAGAATGATACAACTTAACATAGATCCATTTACCAAAGAAGAAACTTATAATTACTTTAAAGAACGTATGCCCGAGATTCAATTTACTGAAAGTGGTTTTGAAAGATTTTATAAATGTACAAGAGGAATACCTGCATATATCAATAGTTTCTATAATGTATTATCCTCAGATATTGTCTATGATGATGAAGAAGTAAAAAACACATTTTATACTAGTATTGATCAGATATTAGTCATGTGGATAAAAGTATGGGGAACATTAAATGAATATGAAAAGAAAATAATTATAACGATAATGGAAAACGATCAGACCACGTGGAATATCCTTGATTCTAAAACAGACTTTTCAACTTCAACAATTAACAAATATCTCAACAGTTTACAAAACAAGGGCATTGTTTCATATAAAAATAAATTATATATATTGGAAGATCAAATGATAAAAGCATGGCTAGAACATGAAAAGCAAACCAGAGGATTTTATCCAGAATAAAAAAAAGAAAATAGTATTTAATAATTCCAATTTCTACTTTTTTTAGTCTTTCCAAAGTGTTTTTCATTGGCTTTTACGATAAGTATCCAATGTTTCTTGATCTTCTTCAATTTCTTCACTGGATTCGTGGTGTTCTATTTTCTTAATGTTTCGTGGTTTTTAATTATTTTTTTACTTTGTTATTTTTGGATTCTTTTAAAGCTTCTTTAATCTGTTCTTTTTTATATTATCATTTTTTTTAATTGTTTATTTTGCTAATTTTCTAATGTTTTTATCTCTTCTTCATCAGTTATGATTCCATTATATAATATATAACAGTTTTAAGACATTTTTATTAGTTAAAATATTGTATTAATTAGCATGTGCTCATGTTTAACTTCCATCAATACTAATACTATTAAATCCATTAAATCACGCTTATAATCAAGTTAATAGTTTCAAGAAAAAATATTCAATGAATAAGAGTTGTCCCACATTCCCTTTTTAACAGGGCATAGAAAGAAAAAACTAGATAAAAATCAGCTTAAAATTAAAAAATATAAAATCTTAAAAAAAGAGAGGGGTTTCAAGAAGTTTAACTTCTTGGATGATAGTTAGGACTTTCATTTGTAATTGTTATGTCATGAGGATGACTTTCACTCATTCCATTTGGTGTTATGTGTACCAATTCTGCTTTTTCATGCATTTCAGTAATGGATTTTGCACCAACATAACCCATAGATGATTTTAAACCACCCATTAATTGGAACACAATTTGTTCTGCAGGTCCTTTGTATGGAACTACTCCTTCTATTCCTTCAGGCACTAATTTTGTAGAGTTCATGTTACTTCCAGATGTTTGGAAATATCTATCCTTACCAGCACCTACTCCACCAGTCATTGCACCTAATGAGCCCATACCACGATATTGTTTGTATTTACGTCCATTTCTAATTGTCATTTCACCAGGAGATTCAGTTGTACCTGCAAGGATACTTCCCACCATAACAGCATTTGCCCCAACAGCCAATGCTTTTGCTACATCTCCGGAGTATCTTAAACCACCATCAGCTATTACAGGTACGCCGTAGTCTTCTGCAACATCCGCCACGCTTGAAACAGCACTAAGCTGAGGAACTCCTACACCAGCTACAATTCTTGTTGTACATATTGAACCCGGACCAATACCAACCTTTATTCCATCGATTTCAGCTTTTAATATATCTTCAGCTGCTTTTCTTGTAGCTATATTACCTAATAACAAATCAGATTCAATATTTTTATTCATTTCTTTTGCTGATTGGATAATATCTGTTTTATGTCCATGTGCACTATCTATTGCTATGATATCTACACCTGCATCACTTAATGCCATAGCCCTATCCATGTCGAAGGGTCCACATGCAGCTGCAACCAGATATCTTCCATTTTTATCTCTGACTGCATTCGGATATTTCTTTCTTTCAAGGATATCTTTCATTGTCACAATACCGACGATTTTCTTATCATCACTGACTACAGGTAATCTTTCAACCTTGTTTTCATAAGCCAAATCAAGTGCGGTTTCAGTATCTGTACCTTCAGATATTGTCACTACATTATGTGTCATTGCATCTGAAACTTTTTTATCGGCAGCTTTTCCCCTTAGTGGTTTTATATCCCTACGACTGATTATACCTACCACAACATCATCATCTGTTACAACAGGAAGACCGCTAACTCCTTCTATGTCCATTATTTCCTGTGCATGTGCCACTGTTTCATCAGGAGATATTGTTATTACTTCCTTAACTGTTAGTTCATTTGCAAATTTTACTTTACGTACTTCTTGAACTTCCTGTTCAATGGTCATGTTTCTATGGATTACGCCTAATCCTCCTTGACGTGCTAATGCAACTGCCATTTTGGATTCTGTAACTGTATCCATTGCTGAACTTACAACAGGTATGTTCAAATCATAATTTGTAGAAACATTTGTGTTTAATGTTACGTCCTTAGGTTCAATACTTGATAATCCAGGTTTTATTAAAAAATCATCAAATGTATAAGTATCTTCTGCCTTTGTTAATTTATCCGTATATTTACTCATGTTTTCCCCTCCATTCAAATATCAAATCATTTTATTAAATAAATATATTATTATTATTTTTATTAAAACAGATAATTAAATGTTATCTTTTAATTCTTTTACTAGCCGACTATCTATACTGCCGGTATTTCTGTCCCCACCGGAACATACGCATCCACGTACACCCATAACATCACAATGAATTTCTTCAAGTAGTGAGATATGACTTTGGTTTACGCTTCCGGCAAGTGCTACTTTCAAGTCATCATCATGTGCACGGTCAACAAAAATAGCAAGATCCTCCTTTGACATGTAATCGGTTAACGTTTTACCATTCTTATTGTAGGTATCAAGCATTGCAAGATCACAATTTGAATCCCTGGCCACGTTTATTATATCTGTAGCTGATACGGAGTTTATATTATAATAATCAGCATATCCACATGCCACTACTGTTATGTCTTCATTATAATCACTAACACTTTTTACGACTGCATCCATAACTTCTTTTGCTTGATCGTAATTTTGTGTACCGTATAATCCTACTTTAACGTAATCGGAACCAGAAACTGCACATCCTAAAGCAGCTAGTGAAACTGTTCCAGGTTTATAATCCACATCTCCTACGGTTGTACTGACAACTTTGGATTTGTTTACATATTGACTAATTTCCTTGATAACCCATGGAAAATTAGCACCCAATGAACCTTCCTTTGGATTTTTTATATCAAGTATGTCTGCACCACCAATTAAAGCTTCTTTAGCCTCATTTATATTTATTGCACTGACTAATAATTCCATTTAATAACCCCTAAAATAAATAATAATAATTTTTCATCAATTAAAAAAAATAGTTTAACAAATAAAAAAAATAGAATAAAAAAGATAATCCTTTAAATCTAAAAGAGATTACAACACTTTTAATTCCTTAAGGATTTTATCCCGTTCTTTTTTAAGACTTTCTATTTTTTCCTTATTTTCATCCTTATTTTCTTTTTCAAGAATTGTAATTGTATTTGTTATTGCTTGTAAGTTTAATTCCAATGAATTTATAACCATATGATTACCCCCTCTAGAATGATTTGATATTCTTCGTTACTGGTAATTTTCTTAACCATCCAATATCACTTTGATATAACATACGTATATCTTCAATACCGTAACGCATCATTGCCAGTCTTTCTATTCCCAGACCAAATGCTGCTACTTGTGTTTCTATTCCCAATGGTTCCAATACTTCAGGCCTGAACATTCCTGATCCACCGAGTTCCATCCAACTTTTCTTCTCAGGAACATATATTTCTGATTCGATTGACAGGTAAGTGTATGGGAAATATGCCGGTCTGAATCTAACCTTGAATCCGAGTTTTCTGTAGAATTCCTTGAGTATTCCAAGTAAATTCTTGAAGCTCATATCTTCTCCTGCAACGATTCCTTCCACCTGATGGAATTCAGGTAGGTGTTTGTAGTTTATTGTTTCTCTTCTAAATACTCTTCCGACTGAAAACATCTTTAAAGGAGGTTGATTTTCAGATAGATATCTGACAGATAAACCTGTTGTATGAGTCCTTAATACCATCTGTCTTGCTACATCTTCATTCCACTCGTATTTCCAACCTTCTGAACCAGTATTTCCACCATGTTCATGTTCTGCCCTTGTCTTATCTACCAATTCTTGTGAAGGTAATGATGCTGTTTTAGGATTGCTGACATAGAATGTATCCTGCATTTCACGTGCAGCATGATCCTGTGGCTGGAACAGCATGTCGAAGTTCCAGAATGCTGATTCAAGGATGTTTCCTTTTGCTTCATCAAATCCCATGTCGATGAATATGTCCCTGATTTCCTCGATTGTTTGTTGAAGAGGATGTATCTTTCCAGGATAATTATTAGGGGTTGCAGTGTTAATGTCATATCCACGATAGTGAAGATTTTTCCAGGATCCTGTCTTTAGCTGTTCATGTGTAAGTTGCGTTGCTTCATCCTGAATTGTAAATCCTTTATCCAGAATATCTTTACCTTTTTTATTTAATTTGAATTTGAATTCCTGTTTTGTTTTTATATCAAAGAGTTCTTTTCTTCTTTTAAATTCTTTTCTGACATTGTCAAATTCTTCAGATATGTCTCCGTCAAGAACTTCTTTTTTATCAAGTAAAAATTTTAAGAATTTAACCTGAGCCAAATCATCTATTTGAACGTTTTTTCCTTCTTCGGTTATGGCTAATTTACCATTATTCATCTTTGCCCATCTGTTACGCATGAGTGTACCTATGGCGAAGTTCATTTGTGCTTTTGTAACCCCTGCTCTTTCAATGACATCATCCATTGATACCTCATCAGTTCCCTCTTTCGAAAAGTCCTGTAATGCTTTGAGAATTTTATGTTCAGGCAATCCATGCATTGCATATTCCTTTCCTTCATCAGATAAACTTATCGTATCGATAGATTTTTTATCTACTGTGATGATATCTTTACTTTCAAGCATCCCAGCTGCACTGGTAACTGCTTTAACAGGCATATCTTCTTCTTGAGCAATTTCTTCAGGACTTAAATCACCATCTTTTTCAATACCCTTCAGAAACTTTTTCTCATATACGTGTAACTCGTTAATTATTTTATCTATCATTAAATTATTTTCCCCCTTAATATTATTATTTATAAACCACTCTGCGAATATTTATCAATTAAACTTACAAATATGGATGCCGCTGTAAAATCAGCAGTTGTTCCAGGATTATATTTATTTTCATGTAAATACTCATCAAATTTCTTTAATGCTTCCAATCGTTTGTCTGTTTGTATTTCAGTAGTCTCCAGAATTTCTGCAGCTTTTTGGGATATGTCCTCTGCTACTTCGATACCATATTTTCTTGTTATTAATGTATCATTAGTTGTTGATAATATCTTCAAATAGGTTTCTACTGC
>ODAJ012019477.1_pt1 | contig 16389 bp, 17 predicted proteins | sample 1539241 | NCBI WGS metagenome assembly ODAJ01 (sample SAMN02144231, study PRJEB22623) | gut metagenome | biome: sheep rumen | host: Ovis aries | place: New Zealand
TCAAGAGGAGGGATAAAAATGGCACAACCAAAAAGAAGATGGTCAAAAGCAAGAACACATAAAAGACGTTCAACATGGAAATTAGAAACACCTAAATTTGCAAAATGCCCAAACTGTGGTGAACCAATATTACCACACACATTATGCTCAAATTGTGGATACTATGATGGAGAACAAATCATAGAAAAAAAAGACAATAACGAGTAAAAGAAATCCCAAGGAGGAATAAAAATGCAAATAGTAAAAGGTATATTAATTGTATTATATTTTATAGTATGTTTAGCATTAATTATACTTGCAATGATACAATCAAAAGATGATGCTGGTTTATCATCAACAATTACAGGATCAAGTGCAAACAACTTCTTTGAAAAAAATAAGTCAAATACCAAAGAAGGAAGACAAAAAAAGTGGACAATTATTCTTGGAATTGTTCTGGTTATACTAAGCATTGGATTAGGAACTATATATACATTATAAAAAAATAAAGGAGAGTAGTCTGGAGGATAGGACTACTCTTTTTTTGTTGGTAAATTGGGACCGGGTATTTTTTTGCACATTTTATATGTTTACTATTACAACAATTCATTATGGTATAAAATTTTATCAACTACAATTCCGCAGATAATAAATTCAATTGAAAAATAACAACCTAGTTTTACAATTGAAAGTCCAATTTTGAATAGAATAATAGTATGTACAAATAAAAGATTATAGCTAAGCAATAGTGTCCCAACAATAGCAATTAGTAATGAAAAAATCATTCCATACTTCATAATTTTTAGGTCAATTTCATTCAAATTAGTAAATAAATTTTTTATTTTTTCCATAGAATCAAACCCTTTCAATATTTATATTAACATAAAAAAACGGAAGAATCAAAGGAAATAAGTGGAAATGGTGTTGTCACTGGTACCGGAGATTTTTGACATAGGTTGTGTCACAGGTACCGGAGAATTTTGACATATATATAGTTTAATGATAAAATAGCAAAAAAATGTAGACTTTAAAAAAGGACCCAGTCCCAAATTTAAACAAATTAAAAAAAGGACCCGGTCCCAAATTTAACAAAGAAAGGTAAAGCTATGAAAATAAATATTTTAAGAGTAATTTTGATTATCTTATTAATCATACAAATGTGGATTATTTTTGGATTTTCTAATCAAGATGGAAAAAAATCAGGCACAATTAGTAGACAAATAACGGAACTAATTACTAAAAAAATTAGCGCAATACAAAATCTGCCAAATGATGAAAAAGAAATAGTTTTGAAGAAAATTGAACATATTGTAAGGAAATTAGCACATTTTTCAATTTACGCTGTAATAGGATTTTTACTGATGAGCTTAATGAGCACATATAAAATAAAACAAAAAAATAGAATTGCTATAAGTGCAATTATTGGATTGTTATATGCAATTTCGGATGAAATACATCAAGCATTTGTTCCAGGAAGAGGACCACTTGTAGGGGATGTATTTATTGACTTAAGTGGAGTGGTTATGGGAATATGTGTTGCATATATAATTATAAGTTTTTGTTTGAGCAAATTATTTAAAAATGAGGTAAGAGGTAGGAAGTCAGAAGTTAGATGTGAGAAGTAAGATATAGAAGTTTGAAATATGTAATTGACTACATATTTCTTTTTTTCCCTTGCATAATAAAATAATTAATGATAGAATTACATTAAATAAAAAACGGAGGAGAAAACAATGAAAAAATTTATAAAAGTTATTGCAATATTATTATTGATAATATTAATACTATTTGCTATAGCTGGAATTGGTGGTTATGCATATATAAGAAATAAACTAGGAAAGCTTCAATATGAAGAAATAAGCAAAGATGCAAAAGAGCTTGGAATTTCAGACCAATCCCAAGATAAGACATCTCAAATGAAAAAATTCAGAAATATTGCTTTACTTGGTGTGGATTCTCAAACTGACGACTATGATACTGGATATAGAACAGATTGCATAATGGTTGCAAGCATAAATGAAGAAACAAAAGAAGTTCAACTTTTTTCAATATATAGAGATACCTATGTGCAAATGGAAGAAGATGGAAAAATAAAACTTGATAAAATAAACCATGCATATTATGGTGGGGTACAAAATACAATAAAAACAATAAATACAAACTTAGATCTAAATATTACAGAATATGTATTAGCAGATTTTAGCGCAGTAAAGGATTTAGTTGATGAAGTTGGTGGAGTAGAAATAAATATTACATCTGAAGAATTAAAGAGTATAAATAAATATATAGAAAATGTAAATCAAGTTACACATTCAAAATCAAAAAACATAACAAAAGCAGGAATTCAAACTTTAGATGGGGTTCAAGCAGTGGCATATTGTAGAATAAGATATACCACAGGATGGGACTATAAAAGAACAGAGCGAATGAGAACGGTTTTAGAAAAAGTAGTACAAAAAGCTAAAAAAATGAGTATAGGGGAATTAAATAACTTAGCAGATAATATGCTTCCAAAGATAAAAACAAATATCAAAGCAAATGAAATATTAAATTTAATTCCAACTGCAATGAAGTTTAATGTGTCTAATTCTTTTGGATGGCCATATTCTACAACAGGAGTACATATAAATGGGCAATTTTATGGACCACCAGCAACATTAGAAACCAATGTTGTAAAATTACATAAGGAAGTATTTGGGCAAGATGATTATGTAGTAAATGATACAGTTAAGGCAATAAGTGATGAAATAGAAGAAAAAACTGGAGTTCATGAAACAGATAAAATTGACATAGGAAACTAAGAATAGTATTATGCAATGTAGTTATGTGCATTGACAATAAAGCAGAATAGTGATACATTATAGAAAATGAGAAGAATAATCCGACAAAATACAAAAAAGTGTTGGTTATTTTGTAAAAATATGTCGAATTTTGTTGAAAAAATGAAGAAAAAGTGATATAATAGAAAAGATTGTTATGTAAAAAATGTTTTAAGGGGGAAATATAATGGAGGTTAGAGCTAATGCTGGTAACATTTTGTTTAACCAGGTACTAGTTTTACCAAACAAAGGAGAAAGAGAGCTTTTAGGTAAATTAACTACATATAAATATGTAAAAAGAGCTTTAGATGTTATAATTTCTTGTATTTCATTAGTTATTCTGTCACCTGTATTTTTAATAATTGCGGTATTAATAAAAGCGGAATCAAAAGGTCCAGTCTTTTTTGCACATACTAGAATTGGAAAAAATGGAAAAGAAATAAAAATACTAAAATTCAGAACAATGGTTGAAAATGCAGAGAATTTAATTAAAGACTTTACACCAGAGCAGATGAAAGAGTTTAAAGAAAACTTTAAGTTAAAGAACGATCCAAGAATAACTAATATGGGTAAATTCCTTAGAAAAACAAGTTTAGATGAATTACCACAATTAATAAATATAATTAGAGGAGAGCTATCATTAATAGGACCAAGACCAATAGTATCTAAAGAGCTTGAAAAATATGAAAATAATAAAGATAAATTTTTAAGCATAACACCAGGGTTAACGGGCTATTGGGCTGCAAATGGAAGAAGTGATATATCTTATGAACAAAGAATGATTATGGAATTATATTACATAGACAATATTTCGTGGAAATTGGATCTAAAGATATTTTTTAAAACGATTTTATCAGTTTTGAAAAAAGAGGGAGCAAGGTAAATGGAAATACAGATAATTGTTGCTACACATAAACAATATGCAATGCCTAAAGACAAAATGTATCTTCCAATTCATGTTGGAAAAGAAGGAAAAACTGATTTAGGATATAAAGGAGACAATACAGGAAATAATATTTCAAAAAAGAATCCATATTATTGTGAATTGACTGCTTTATACTGGGCGTGGAAGAATTTAAATGCTAACTATATTGGTTTAGCTCACTATAGAAGGCATTTTTCTTTTGCTAAAAAATTGCCAAAAGACATTAATGGAAGAGTAAATAAAGTTTTAAGCTATGAAGAAACAAAAAATGTATTAAACAACACAGATATAATCTTACCTAAAAAAAGGAAATATTTTATTGAAAATTTGTATTCACATTATGAGCATACAATGTATATTGAACCACTTGATGAAACTGAAAAAATTTTAAAAGAAAAATATTCTGAATACATGGAAGAATTTGAAAAAATACATAAAAGAACATCAGCACATATGTTTAATATGTTTATAATGAAAAAAGAAGTTTTAGATAAATATTGTACATGGCTATTTGACATTTTGTTTGAATTAGAGAAACGAGTGGATCCAAGCAAGTATGATAATTTCCATGCAAGATATTTAGGTAGAATTAGCGAATTATTATTGGATGTTTGGATAAATACAAATAATATGACATATAAAGAAGTTCGTGTTATAGATATAGAAAAAGTACATTGGATAAAAAAGGGATCGAGCTTTTTAAAAGCGAAATTCTTTAAGAAAAAATATGGAAAGAGTTTTTAAGGGTTGAAGTAATATGAAAAAAGTTGTTGCAGTTGTTGTTACGTATAATAGAAAAGAGTTACTAAAAGAATGTATAGATGCATTATTAAAACAAGAATATAGCAATTTTAAGATACTAGTTGTTGATAATGCTAGTACAGATGGAACAGAGGAATATATCAAAGAATATATTGAAGAAAATAAAATAATATATATAAATACAGGTGCTAATTTAGGTGGTGCTGGTGGATTTAATTATGGAATGAAAGAGGCGTATAAGATAGGATGTGATTTTGTTTGGATAATGGATGATGATTGCATTGTACATAAAGATACACTTTCAAAACTGATTGAAGCAGATGAAAATTTAAATGGAAATTATGGATTTTTATCTAGTAAAGCATTATGGAAAGATGGAGATATATGTAAAATGAATATTCCAAAAGTTAATTTGATAAAAAAAGTACAAAAATGGAATATACCAATGCAAAAGATAATAATGGCAACATTTGTATCATTTTTTGTAAAAAGTGAAGTTGTAGAAGAACTAGGATTACCAATTAGTGATTTTTTTATTTGGGCTGATGATTTAGAGTATAGTAGAAGGATTTCTAAAAAATATAAATGCTATTTGATTAGTGATAGTGTTGTTACACATAAATCAAAAAATAATATTGGCTCTAATATAGCAGCGGATACATCAAATAATTTAGATAGATACTCATATGCTTATAGAAATGAATTTTATTTATATAGGCGAGAAAATTTTATTGGAAAAATATATTATAGATTGAAAATATTAATACATAAAAGAAGAATTTTAAACTCAAATTTTTCATCTAATGAAAAAATAAAAAGAATAGAAATAATAAATCAAGCAATAAAAAATGGAAAAAAATTTTTCCCTGATATTGAATATTTGGAGGAAAGATAAATGAAAAATGACATTGATTTTGTTATTATGTGGGTTGATGGTTCAGATATTAAATGGCAAAAAGAAAAGAATATGTATTTAAATAATAATAGTAAAGATATAGACAGTAGAGTAAACAGATATAGAGATTGGGAAACCTTAAAATACTGGTTTAGAGGAGTTGAAAAATACGCATCGTGGGTTAATAAAATACATTTTGTAACATGGGGGCATATTCCTGAATGGTTAAATACAGAAAATGATAAAATAAATATTGTAAAACATGAAGACTATATTCCAAAAAATTATTTACCAACTTTTAATTCACATACAATTGAGCTTAATTTGTATAGAATAAAAGATTTATCTGAAAATTTTGTCCTTTTTAATGACGATATGTTTATTATTGACAAAACAAAGAAAGAGGATTTTTTTTGTAAAAATTTACCATGTGATTCGGCAATATTGTCTCCAATAATGGTATATGATAAAGATGATTTTGCTAAAGTTTCAGTTAATAATATGGCAATTATTAATACATATTTTAGTAAGGACTGTTGTATAAAGAAAAATTTTTTAAAATGGATAAATTTAAAATATGGTAAGCAACTATTAAGAACAATATGCCTATTACCTTGGAAACATTTTACTGGATTCTATGATATTCATTTACCAACTTCATTAAAGAAAAGTACATTTAAAGAAGTATGGAGTTTAGAAAGGGAGATGTTAGATAAAACATCGAGCTCAAGATTTAGAAATAACAGCGCTAACATTAATCAGTGGATTATAAGATACTGGCAGATATGTAAAGGAGAGTTTTATCCGAGAAGCATAAAATATGGATATAAGTTTCAATATGAAGAAAATAATGATGATATTTATAAAGCAATTATAAATCAAAAATACAAAATGATTTGTTTAAATGATAATGAAGCAAATTATAATTTTGAAATTGAAAAAGAAAAAACAATAGAAGCTTTTGAAAAAATATTACCAGAAAAAAGCAAATTTGAAAAATAGAGGAGTAACTAATGAATAAAAAAAATAGTATATTAATTTCAATTTCTACAATTTTAATATTATTTGTTTTTTTTAAACCAACTACGATGGGTGCTTTCTATTATTTTAATTTTATATGTAATGGATTAGCTACGGCTTTCACTATATTTATGCTTATAATTTATTTTTTTAACATTAAGAAGTATCCATATACCACAGCAACACTTGTATATATTGGAACATTACTAATATCTACATATGTAAATAATGGTAGTATAAGATTTTTCTTTATATCTTATACATCTATAATTGGTGTTGTAGCTTTTTCAGAAATATATTTAAAGAAGAATAAAGATGAATTCTTTAAAAATTTGTGTTATTTTATTATTATTATGTTAATTATAAATTTTATTTCTATTTTCTTCGCAAATGGAAAATGGGGGAATAGAAGTTCTTTTTTGGGATATGATAATGGAACAATACCTTTTATTGCATTAGGAACAATAATAGTTTTAGCTCATTCGTACTATGAGTATGGAAGAATAACTGTCACTGTAAAGTTTACGATTATATTGTATGTTCTAACATCTTTATTAGTAGAGTCTTCAAATGCAAAAGTTATTATGGTATTAGTAGTTTTCTTATATATAATGCTAATAACTAAGATAGTAGATAGAAAGTGGTTTAAGAAGTTTTTTAATTATCGAAATTATTTGATTTTTTCGATAGTACTATTTATTGCGATTGTTTTTTTACGATTACAATATATATTTCAAGATTTAATTACAAATAAATTACATAGAAGTATGACATTTACAGGAAGAACATATATATGGGATAGAACAATTAAATACTTTAAGAAAGCGCCATTTTTTGGCTATGGTGTGGAGGATACTGCAATTAGAGCTATTAATAAAGGAATTTTTCATGCACATTCTACGTATTTAAATATACTACTTGAAGGAGGAGTTGTTTCTTTTTTTACATATATTTTATTCTTATTTTTTTCTGGTAAGAACAGCAAAAATGAAGATAATAATAAAGTATCAATAATAATATCTTTTGGTGCATTTTTATATTTTGTAATGACAATAATTGAATTTTACAGAAAATCGCATATGTTTTTTGTATTATTGCTATTTTTATATTATATAAAAGAATTTAAAAATGATAATAAGGAGCATAAACAAAATGAAAAAAATGTTAATAATTTCGTCGGGATTTTTACCAATTCCAGCAGTTGATGGAGGAGCAGTTGAAAGTTTAACAGAGAATTATTTAAAATATAATGATATAAAGGATGGAATAGAATTTGTTACATATTCTTTTGAACCAACATCTATTAAAAAAGAAGAAATACAAAATTTAAAAAACACTGAGTTTAGATTTGTAAAGAGAAATAGAGTTATGCAATTTGTTTTTAAGGCAATTTCAAAGTTGTCTAGGCATAGATTTCCAGACTATTTTATATATTCCATAAAAAAAGATTTAAAAAAAAGGAAAGAACATTATAATGTATTAATTATAGAGAATATGCCTAGATATATTTTATTTTTTAATAAAAAAATAGCAGATAAATTTATATTACATCAACACAATGATTGGTTAAACAAAGACGAAGAATATGCAAAAGAAATTTTGAATAAATATGATAAAATTATAGTGGTTAGTGAGTATAGCAAAAAGCAAGTATTAACCATAGCAAAAAGCGAAAAAATCAAAGTAATTCTAAATGGAATTGAAACAGAGCGTTTCAAAAAAATAGAAGATACAAAAAAAATATTGCAAATAAAGAAAAAATATTTATTAGATGATAAAGATTTTATATTTATATTTACAGGAAAGCTAAAAGAGGAGAAAGGAGCTTTTGAAATAGTAAAGGCGTTTTCAAAAGTAACAAAACAATATAAAAATGCTAAATTATTAATGATTGGTAGTTCTTTCAATATTAATGCTAAAACTACGCCTTATATACAGTCGATATACAATTATGTGAAAAATAATCAACAGATAATTTTTACTGGATTTGTAGATTATAGAAATGTTCATGAATTATATGCAATTGCTGATGCTCAAGTAGTACCTTCTATTATAGATGACCCTTGCCCATTGGTTGTTTTAGAAGGACTAAGTTCAGGTTTACCGCTTATTGTTACAAGAAGTGGAGGGATACCAGAAGAAGTAGATGAATCGTGTGCATTTATAATAAATAGAGATGACGATTTAGTGGATAATCTAGCAAATAATATGAAAATCTTGATACAGGATAAAGCACTAGCGACAAAAATGGGAAAGGCAGCTAAAAAAAGGTCAGAGTATTTTAAAAATGAGAGATTCTGCGAAGATATTTTAAAAGAATTTGAAAATATATAGTTTTTACTAAGTAAGGAGGAAAAATGGAAAAAATTACTTTATTCAATCCAGCATATGGTTCTAAAAATATTGGGGATTTTATAATTTCAGAAGCTTGTATGGAAGCTCTAAAACCAATATTAAATAATAATTTTGCTTTAACAGAGGGCACACATACACCTATATTAATGTCTTATCAATTGAATACTCATTATGCTGATTTTTTTGAAAAATCAAAATATAAATTTTTATTAGGCTCTAATATAATAAAAGATAATATGTTGCATAGAAGAAATGACTGGAATGTAAATATATTTAATTGTAAACCATATAAGAATACTATACTTATGGCATCAGGGTTAGATGGAAATTTCAAAAGTGTAAATTGGTATACAGAAATATTATATAAAAAAATATTAAGTAATGAATATTACCATTCAGTTCGAGATGAAAAAACAAAAGTTTTTCTTGAATCATTGGGATTTAAAGCTATAAATACTGGTTGTGCAACTTTATGGTCATTAACTACAGAAAAATGTTTAGAAATAGCAACACAAAAAGAGGAAAATGTGGTTTTTACATTAACTGATTATAGACGAGATAAAAAAAATGATCAAAAACTAATTGATATTTTAAAAAAATGTTATAAAAATGTATATTTCTGGGTCCAAGGAGCATATGATTATGATTATTTTAAAGAGTTTGCTAATACTGAGGGTATTAAAACAATCTCCCCTACATTAGAAGCTTATAGAACATTTTTACAAAATCATAAATGTGATTATATAGGAACACGTCTTCATGCAGGAATATTTGCAATGAGACATAACAAAAGAAGTATAATATTAGCTGTTGATAATAGAACTAGGGATATGAAGGAAACATATAATTTAAATGCGATTGAAAGAAATGAAATTGATAAAAAATTAGAAGATATGATAAATGCTAAATTTGAAACAAAAATACGAATAAATATGGAAAATATAGAGAAATGGAAGAGTCAGTTTTATGGAAAAAAATAATAAAATAACAACATTAAAGTTTATAGCAATAATACTTGTTGTATTTGGACATTCGATTATAATTTATGACAATAATTGGAATATATATTCGACAAATTTAGAGGTTCCTATTTTAAAGTTTATTAAGCAAAGCATAAATATTATACAAATGCCATTATGGTTTTCTTTATCAGGTTTTTTATTTTTCTATTCAAAGAAAACAGAATACAAGATTTTTTTTAAAAAGAAATTTTATAGACTAATTGTTCCTTTTTTTATGATTTCAATAGTATGGTTAATTCCTATTAGATATCTATTAGGATATAATAGTTATGTTAATAGCAGCTTTACTTATGTATTTATAAATTGTATTTTATTTGGAAAAGATGTTGGACATTTATGGTATTTACCTACTTTATTTGCAATTTTTATGCTAATGAATTTGTATAAAATAATTAATAATAAAAATAAAATTAACAAGTATCTAGATATCGTTATTCTAATTATTTTGACAATTATATCATTTTTAGGTGCAAAATTACCATCATATTTAGGTTATATTGCAACATATATGGTGTATTTTTATATAGGAATATTATTAAATAAGTATAGGTTAGATAAAAATCATAGTTATGGTATAATGTTTTTAATACTATACCTAGCAATACAAAGTATATTTGTATATTTTATTAAAGAAAGACATTTATATTTAATAATGAAACAGGTTTTAGCATATATTTTTCTATTTACAATATATAAAATATGTACAGAGAGAATTGATAATAATAAAGTCATAAAGGAGATTTCATATCATAGTTATGGGATATATTTATTACACAGTCCGCTAGTATATATTACATTTTCAAAGATTCCTAATCTTAATCCTTTAATAATGGTTTTTATTAATTTTGTTATTTTTGGAACAATATCATATGTTTTATCAAAAGCTATTAGCAAATCAAAGATTAAGTTTATTATAGGACAATAGGAGCAAAAAGATTGGAAAGAGAAAAAAAATTAATAAAAAATACTATAATTGTAGCAATAGGTCAGATATGTACAAAATTCATAAGCTTCTTTTTGTTGCCTTTATATACAACACTTCTTAGTACCGAAGAATATGGAATTGTAGATTTATTAAATACATATATTTCATTATTGTTACCGATTATATTTTTACAAATAGACCAAGCTATATTTAGATTATTAATTGATACTAGAGATAACAAAAATACTAAAAATAAAGAAGAATTAATATCTTCTGCAATGTTTTTTATAATATGTCAATCAGCAGTGTATTTACTAATTTTCACTATTATCAGTCGTTTTATAAATAATGAATACAAGTTTTTTTTGGCTACAAATGTTATTGCTGCAATATTTTCTAGCACATTTTTACAAATATCTAGAGGATTGGGAGATAACATGACATATTCTATTGGAAGTTTAGTAGCAGGGGCTGGAGGAGTTATATTAAATGTTATTTTTATTGCAGTATTGCATTATGGCGCATATGGAATGCTGATAGCAACATTAATATCTAATATTGCCTGTACGATTTTTGTATGTATATGTAAAAAGGTATATAAATACATAAGAATAAAAAATGTAAGAATAATAAGATTGAAAAATTTACTAACTTATTCTGTACCTTTGATACCTAATACACTTTCTTGGTGGATTGTAAATGCATCTGATAGAACAATCATTAAATTATTATTAAATGTTTCTTTTAATGGAATTTATTCTGCAGCAAATAAATTTTCAACAATTTGTATAACTTTTTTTTCGATTTTTAACTTAACATGGACAGAATCAGCAGCAGTTCATTATAAAGATGAAGACAGTTCAGAGTACTTTTCTAAAACCTTTAATACAACAATAGAACTATTTTCATGTATATGCTTATTGGTAATTGCAATTATGCCATTTATTTTTAAATTGCTAATAAGAGGAGAAGGATATGCTGATGCATATTATCAAATACCAATATTAATGATCGCAACTATTTTTAATATTGCAGTTGCATTATTTGGTTCCGTATATATTGCACAAAAAAAATCTAAAGAGATAGCAAAAACATCAATTTACTCCGCGATAATTAACATTGCTATAAATTTAATTGGAATAAAATTTATAGGACTATATGCAGCATCAATGTCAACACTAATTGCATATTTATCGATGACAATATATAGATATTTTGATGTGCAAAAATATGTAAGAATAAAGCTATTATACAATAAGATAATGATAATAATAGTAATACTTATTATAGATTGCTTAGCATATTATTTAAGAAATATGCAGATTTGTAGCATTGCATTTTTTATAACAGTTATAGTTTCTATTTATTTAAACTATAATATTAGTATCTTTATTATTAAAACTGTAAAAAAGAAATTAAAAAAATTAGTAAATAAATAAATGTTCAGTTTTTAATAAAAATAGAACAATATACTTTACTGATTGCAATAAATATATAATTTAATTACTGGAGGAATAACAATGTATAATTATCTAATCGTAGGCTCAGGTCTATTTGGTTCAATATTTGCTTATGAAGCAAATAAAAGAGGAAAGAAATGTTTAGTTATAGATAAAAGACCACATATTGGTGGAAATATATATACAGAAAAAATAGAAGATATAAATGTGCATAAATATGGTGCACATATTTTCCATACAAATAATAAAGAAGTATGGCAATATATAAATCAATTTGCCGAATTCAATAGATATACAAATTCACCAGTGGCAAGATATAAAAATGAAGTATATAATCTTCCATTTAATATGAATACATTTAACAAACTTTGGGGAGTTTTTACACCAGATGAAGCTAAACAAAAAATTGAAGAAGAACTAAAAGAAGTTAATATTGATGAACCTAAAAACTTAGAAGAGCAAGCTATAAAACTTATTGGTAAAACTATTTATGAAAAACTAGTAAAAGGGTATACAGAAAAACAATGGGGAATGAAAGCAACAGAGCTTCCTGCGTTTATTATTAAACGTTTACCAGTTCGTTTTACATATGATAATAACTATTTTAATTCAGAGTATCAAGGTATTCCAAAAGGAGGATATACTGGAATTATAGAAAAAATGTTAGATGGAATAGATGTAAAACTTAATTATAATTTTTTTGAACATAGAGAAGAATTAGAGAATATTGCTGAAAAAATTATTTTTACAGGTCCAATTGATGAATATTATGATTACTACTTTGGAGAACTACAATATAGAAGTGTAAGATTTGAAACAGAAGTATTAGATATGGAAAATTATCAAGGAAATGCAGTTGTTAATTATACAGAATATGAAGTACCTTATACAAGAATCATAGAACATAAGCATTTTGAATTTGGTACTCAACCTAAAACAGTAATATCTAGAGAATACTCAGATAAATGGGATAAAACAAAAGAACCATATTATCCAATTAATAATGAAAGAAATAATAACTTATATAATAAATACAAAGAATTAGCAGATAAAGATGAAAAAGTAATCTTTGGAGGAAGATTAGGACAATATAAGTATTATGATATGGATAAAGTAATAGAGGAAGCGTTAAATTGTTGTAAGCAAGAATTCAAATAAAAGTTATGAATTTAAAACATTCCAAAAAATAATTATATAATTTTCAAAGCAGAAACTAACCATTTCTGCTTTTTCTTCTATTTATAAATAATTAACGAATTAAAACATTTTTAAATTTCAAAAATATTATTGACAATACAAAACATATGTTTTACAATATATAACATATCAAAGGGGAAAATGGTAATATGGTGGGAGAAAGGAAACCATATGAATGAAAATACAGAACTAATTGAGGCAGAAGAAATTCAAAATCTTATCTATACGATAAGAGGAAAACAGGTTATGCTAGATAGTGATGTAGCTATGTTATATCATTATGAAACAAAAGAGATTAACAAAGCAGCCAACAGAAATATTGAGCGATTTCCTGAAAATTTTAGATTTAGATTAACTGTAAACGAACCGCATCTTATAAAAAAATTTAATATTCAATATCCAACTTTAAAACTTGCAAGAAAAGATTTATTATAATAGATAATCAAAGGCTATATCATTGTGGAGCATCAATAAAAGACTTAGGTAAAAAGTGTTTTGGAATAAATAAAATAGAAGACAAAATGTATTTAGAGGAAATTGTAAAAATTATTTGATATGTAAATTAAAAATTAATAGAAAGGAATAGCTATGGGAAATTTTAAAAGAATAGATACATCAATAGAAGGAGTATGCATAATTGAACCAAAAGTTTATGGAGATAACAGAGGTTATTTCATGGAAACATATAGTAAGCCTGAATTTGAAGAAATAGGTTTAAATTATGAATTTGTGCAAGATAACCAATCTAAATCTAAAAAAGGAGTATTAAGAGGTTTACATTTTCAAAAAGAAAATACACAATCAAAACTTGTAAGATGCATAAAAGGTGAGGTTTTTGATGTAGCAGTTGATTTAAGACCAGGAAGCAAAACTTATGGAAAATGGGAAGGAGTAATACTTTCAGAAGAAAATAAAAAAATGTTTATGATTCCAAAAGGTTTTGCACATGGATTTTTAGTATTATCAGATGAAGCTGAATTTAGTTATAAATGTGATGATATATATAATCCAGGGGCAGAAGGTGGATTAAAATGGGATGACCCAGAAATTGCAATAAAATGGCCAATGGGTGACTTAAAAAAAGAAGATTTACTAACAACAGAAAAAGATGCAAATTGGCCTTCACTTGCAGAGCTACGAGGAACTAATTTATTTGAAAATTTAAATAAATAATCTTTTATATCAATATATATTTATTAGGATAGCCAGTAGATTTTATAAAAAGAATAGAACTATATATTGATGAAAAAATTTAGGAGGAACTATGAAAAACATATTAATAACAGGTGCTGCAGGCTTTATTGGAGCAAATTTTGCAGAACTAATGGTAAAAAAATACGAGGGAAAATATAATTTCATAATATTTGATAAATTAACATATGCTGGAAATATGCATAATTTAGACAATATTAAAGACAAGATAATATTTGTACAAGGGGATATATGTGATTTCGATTTTGTAAAAAGCACATTTGAAAAATATCAAATTGATAGTGTTGTACATTTTGCAGCAGAATCACATGTTGATAATAGTATAAAAAATCCATTTATATTTACACATACAAATGTAATAGGAACACATACATTATTAGAAGCTGCAAAACAGGTATGGGGAGAGGCAAGCCCAAATAAATTTGTACATATATCTACAGATGAAGTATATGGAACATTAGGTGAAGAAGGTTACTTTACAGAAACTTCTCCAATAAAGCCAAATAGCCCATATTCAGCTTCAAAAGCATCATCAGACTTAATAGCTTTAGCATATAGTGAAACATATAAGATGAATGTATCTGTTACCAATTGTTCAAACAATTATGGACCATATCAACATCATGAAAAATTAATTCCACACATGATATCACTAGCTCTTCAAGATAAACAATTACCTGTATATGGAGAAGGCTTAAACATAAGAGATTGGCTATATGTAGAAGATCACTGTGAAGCAATAGATTTAGTTTTACACAATGGAAAAAAGGGAGAAAGATATAATATTGGTGGACACAATGAAAAAAGAAATATAGAAATTGTAAAACTTATTTTAAAAAGACTCGGAAAACCAGAATCTTTAATATCACATGTAGAAGATAGAAAAGGTCATGACTACAGATATGCAATTGATCCAACAAAATTAAAGAATGAATTTGGATGGGAGCCAAAAACAAAATTTGAGGATGGAATCATTTTAACAATAGATTGGTACTTAGCTCATCCAGAGTATTTGATGAAATAGTTGTCAACGTGGACGGACCTTTTTGACAACCTAACCATAACAACTTTTTTAAATAGATATTTTTTAAGCAGAAACTAATCATTTCTGCTTTTTTTAACTTGAAGTCGCAATTTGCGACCTCAAGTTTTTTAAAAATCCAGATTAAGTTTATGTTTTGCTTTTTTTGTCGAATTGCGTCGATGAAAAAATCTTGAAATTATGCATATTTCGTGATAAAATCATTACGTTAAATCAAAAATTACTTATTCAAAATTTATTTAATTATCGTTTTTAAAAACAAAAAATCAAAAGTTTTAAAGAAAGAAGTGATAAATATAGCAGAATTATTAGATCCTAAGAATGACTATGTTTTCAAAAGAATATTTGGACATACTGGAAATGAAGAAATAACTAAAGGATTGCTTCAATCAATAATTCCAGACAAAATTGACAAAATAGAATTAGATTCAAATCCAATAACTGAAAAAGATTTATTAGATGATAAAGTGGGAATATTAGATATAAAAGCAAAATTAAATGATGGAAATGTTAATTGTGATATAGAAATGCAAGTAGTTGACCAAAAAGATATAGAAAAAAGAATTCTATTTTATTGGAGTAAAATGTATATACAGACATTAAAGGTTGGAGAAGATTATGAAAATTTAAAAAGATGTATAGTAATACTAATAACAGATTATGACTTAGATAAATTAAAAGAAATTCCAGAATATGTAACAAAATGGAAAATAAGAGAAGAAAAATACTCAAAACTTGTCTTGACAAATGATTTAGAACTATATATAATTTCATTA
>ODAJ012169412.1_pt1 | contig 16384 bp, 15 predicted proteins | sample 1539241 | NCBI WGS metagenome assembly ODAJ01 (sample SAMN02144231, study PRJEB22623) | gut metagenome | biome: sheep rumen | host: Ovis aries | place: New Zealand
TTCGAGAGCTGCCTGATTGTAGTGATTGCATTTTGCTTACTGCTAATATGAAAGGTATATGAGATCTGCATAGCTTCACCTCCCTTCGATCCCATCATAGAAATCTTTCTGCCGGGTTTTATCTCATTCGTTCTTTCACAATTGTCTTGGCGGTGTATAACCCCCTAGGCATAATGGCATAAACGCCATTATGCCAGGGGCTCTCCGAGGGTTTCAAGAACGCCATGGCGTTCTTTCCGGACGCACATGGTGCGTAATGCCTTCCCACTTGTACGCATCTGCGATCTGCCAGGCGTCCAGGCAGCTGGCTCAAAGATCCAGGCGCATCCCAGTCACATATCAGGCAGTTGAAAATCCGGTATTTCATGCTTTTAGGCGCTTAAGGCATTTCTTTTTCGTCTTATGCTAAATAGAGGATACCTATCAACAATTGAAGAAATAATACATCTGCCTTCAGGCGCCTGAACCGCCGTTGCCAAAGAGATCATCACACGTCATCCCTCACCATCGCATGAATTCCTTCATAACCTCTTGCCGTCTGGTTCATCCCCACCGGAATATTTTTCCTGTACTGTATGCCCAGCTTCTCCTGATGCTGTGAAAGATAATTGGCGAAAGTCTTCTGTGAGAGAACCCGTTCCAGATTTGCATCGCACCATTTCTGATACGCTGCATACAACTGTCTGGTCGTTGCAGTCGTTCCTGCTTCAAATCTCACGAAATGCCGATCCTCCAGAAACTCGACAATATTGTTGGCACTGCGGATAGCCTGCTTCAGATTCTCCTTCGCCTGATTGCTCTGGGTAAACCGAAACTGATTTGTGATCAGGCGCTTCAATCCATCCAGACACCATAGAAAAATGCCTTCCAGTTCTTTCTCCAACTTCTCGATGATAAAAGGATCATCCTCACGATTTTCATCCTGGTCTTTCGTCCGAAGTATCAACTGCCGGCGGAAGAATCCGTAAGAACGGTCATACAACGCTTCCAGAGTGCCATTTGCAAATCCCATGAACCGGACTTTCAGTTCACCCTGTACACTCTGCTGTCCTTTCCGTTCAAGGTCTGTCTTGCCTTCCAGTGTGATGAGCGATTTCAGATAACCGGTATCCTGCAGCGCTTCCATTTGCATGTCATCATCCAACATAAGAAGTTTGAATTCCTGAGCCGCACGCTGAAATCGACTATTCGTCAGTGACTGAATGCTGCTGACATTCATGTTATTACCAAGAAGCCGCTGCAGCACCAGGCCGATAACTGATTTTCCTTCTCCGCCTTTGCCAAGAATAAGCAGCATCTTCTGTGCCTTGTTCGTCGGAATCAGAAGATATCCCATGTACTCCTGAAGTGTCAGAATATCTTCGTCTTCAAGCAGATCATGTAAAAAGGCACGCCATCTTTCCGGCGGCGGTGCATTGACGTTATACCGAACCGGCAGACGATTGATACAGATTTCCTTCTCTTCCCGGAATTCGTCATCCAGAAAAAGCGTGCCATTGCTTACGTGAATACGATCTGTCTGATATGGAAGAATTTCTTCCGCACAGGTGATCTTTATGGTTGTCACCAGATTACTGAGAAGCCTTGGCAGGTTCGCCTTTCTGTAATCCCTTACCATACCGAGAATATTTCTCGAAAGCCGATCCTCATTTACACACCCGTCTTCATCAAAAAGAATCCGATTGAAACATCGCATCGGATGCATCCGCAGATACTCGTCCGCAAACCGGCCCTCATCCAGCTTGTCTCCGTCCATCCATACCGGCGGCAGATCCGGCGAGAACTTTCCCTCCTCAGAGATACCCATCAGTTCCTGCAATAGCCTTTCGATCTGTTCCTTCTGCTTCGCTGTAAATTCCTGTTTCTTCTGCAATTTGTTTTATCCTTTCTTTCATGTCTGTCATCATTTCCAGCTTCTCATTCATTTCACCAAAAAGGAGCAGATCCAGCAGATACTCCACATGATCCATACAAGCGAGTGCTTCCACAAATCGTGGATCCCACTCCTCATCGGGGTTCTTTGGTGCGTATCTGTTTTTCTGCTCCTTCAGCCGATCTCTGTACTTTGACAGAACCATATAATAGTACATTTCCAATGTGTTAAACTGCTCACTGGCACTCATCCGTGCACTTTGAGCAGGCGGTGCATGTGTCCGCGCCTTTCTTCGTGCTAAGACAGTTTCAACGGAAAGACCCATATCAGTTATCAGTTTCTTCGCCGCATCAATCGGACGATTGCCAAACAGTTTCTCCACAAAACGGATCACATCGCCTTTTTCCTGACAGCCAAAGCATATAAAGTTCTGATCCAGCTTAAGGCTTGGCGTATGATCATCATGAAAAGGACAGCGAGCCATCCCGTTCCTTCCGACTTTTATTCCATAAAACTCGGCAGCACTCCTGGCTGTAACCTGACCTTTCACCTGTTCAAAAATAGATCTTTCATAAAAATAAGACTGCCCCTGCAGTCTTTCTGCTGACTTCATATTTATGCCACTCTCCCTTCCGTATCGTGATAGCGTTTTACCCGCATTTTCGCAGCCGATACTTTGAGTCCGTTTCTTTCAGCAACTTCCTCCCACTTCAGTTCATAATAATAGCGGTCCAGCAGCAGCTTTGCGATCGTCTCATCACCAATCGCGAGCAGCATATTTGATAAAACCTCCTGCTCCTGCTTGCAGCAGGTTTCAGCCAATCGTGCTCTGGCTTCAAGCATCTCCTTTTTCATGACAGCTTTCGCTGTAGGATCTGAGTCACTTCCTCTGTTGCCACTGTAGCAGAAGGGATGACTCTGGCATCCGAATGAAAGTGACGCTAAATCTGCTTTTGCCATCTTCAGTCTTTCTTCAGCTCCTTTAACCTTCCTGATCTGACTGACAATCATGTGTAATCCACCCCCTTCCATGCTGCAGGTAATCCACCAGAAAGCTGAAATTGACCAGGCATCTGGAGCCCGCCTGCACATAAACGATTTGCTCCTCCTGGCAAAGCTTCCTGATAAATGCATAGGACATACCAGTCCTTCTGGCTGCTTCCCGGACAGAAACCATTTCCGGGATCCTCTGTTCAAAATGATTATTTCCTTTCATCTTATACCTCCTTTGCGTATTAATCTACGCATTTCGTAGTATACTCAGTATAGTCAACCTTCCGTCACATGTCAATATGAAAATTCATGTTTTAGTAGATTTTTCAATATATTAGTGTTATACTTTGCGTAGATAATAAGAACATACAATTACTGCATTTTCTTTGAAAGTGTAATCATTGAGAGGGATATAAGAATGGGATATGGAAAAAATCTTAAAAAGGCTTTAGATGATAAACATATGTCTGTGCAGCAACTGGCTAAGCTTACCGGTATTGCACCGACCACACTGTATTCGATCATTCAGCGGGACACCTCGGTCCGCTTTGATCATGCTCTGCGCATTGCGAATATCCTGGGTATTGATTTCACCCAGATCTGTAAGGAGAACCCCTACGAAGAGGGCGAAGTGCTTCCGCAGCCGCTCTCCGAGTTAAATGGATTGACCACGAATCTTAACAAGCAAACATATATAAAGAACCGGACTACTCCGCTGTTAATGCTCTTTGAATATGACAAGATGCCGGAACTGGATCAGGTTATCGCCGGCTATTTCCAGCTGACCGATGAAGGCCGTTCCACCTTTCTTGATAACCTGCGATGGCTTACGGATACAAAAACAGATCGAAGCCGGGCGAAGAAGCTGAAAACTATCCGGAAATAACTACATGCTATAACAACCTTTTTCTCAAGTTAATAAATGATCATAATGCCCATATAGATATAGGAGACCGGGATAGTCCCTGGTCTCCTGGTAGATTTATTGGCTTCCTCAAGGGTTATCTTTTTTATCTCCTTTTCCATAAGGAACGGCCGACTCCGCGACCATCAGTGTCTGCGTCGGTTCTGTCCTGTAGACAACGCGCCGCGGTTTAGCTGTCCTGGCCGCTACTGGTGGGTTATAAGTGGCATTGAACACCATATCCAGGATCCATCTGCGGAAGGATTCATTACTTTGCACTTCCCGGTAAAGCTCAATTCCGCTGCTCATAGTCGCAAAAATTGCCTGACCAGTCGCGCGGTCACTCTCTGCTCTTGCATTCTGCTTATCTGAAAACAGCATGGCGTTCTGGTTTCAGAAGCTCAAAAAAATAGTCCTTCTATAAGGGACCGCACGGTTTGACCCCAAAAACGACAGTTTCAACCGAAGTTCATAATTTGTTTACATTTTCACCTACACCCTTTGACGCACATTTATGCCGAAAAAAGACTCGCACATTCGAAAACCTCCCTCGCATTCTGTACCATAAAGGCAGAAACGCAAGGGAGGTTTTCTCATGACATATTCAATTCGAGGGAGGAGCGGGCACGGAAGTAAAACTGGAGGGCTTTCTCATTTCACAGCGCAGATTTCAAACATGGGCGTTGTCCCATATATCAGTTTTTCTTTCTCATCCCAGAGCCGTTCGATGATGTTCCTGTGATAGCTTACGCTGCTGAACCCGATCGCTTCCAAGATACCGACGTCATAATCCGGCCGCATCAGATCGCCGAGATGATGCGTTCCCGTCTCGGCTTCGTCGAACTGCGGGATCGCGTCAGGATCCGTGTTTTCATTAAAGTCCGAGCCATAGACCCGGATGCACGCTCGCCAGTCTTCCATATACTGTTTCCGAATGTCCGGCACCGTATCCTGAAAGTGCCAGTTGGCGTCGTAGATCAGGATCTTTCCTCCGTCTTTAAGGACTCTTTTCCACTCTGCATAGGCTGCCGCATGGTTGAGCAGCGTATGGGTGACATTCCTGCTTACGATCAGATCGAAGCTTCGGTCCGGGAAATCCAGGTGATTTGCATCCATCTCCAGAATGGCTGCCGTCGAACCGACTGCCGCCACATTGGAACGGGCTCTCGCGAGCATTCCTTCTGCGCCATCGATCCCGATCACCTCATGCTCCTTGGCGGACAAAATGATGGAGAAGAAGCCCGGTCCGCAGCCGAGATCCAATATTTTCAGTTTTTTCCCTTCCGGAAAATGAGAAAGGATCTGCCGCTGCCACGCTGCAGGGCGAAAGCTGTTGAGCTCATCATGAATGATCCTGTCATAATTTGTCGAGCTTTCCGACCATTCGCGGTTGATCTCTTCCTGATTCATGACATATCTCCTTCGTTTGATGTAGACTTCTCCGCCTGCGCGAACATGTGACACGCGATCCGGTGCCCGGGCTCTATTTCAACCAGCGCAGGAGCCGTGTGTCTGCAGTAGTCTGTTGCTTTTGCGCACCGTGCCGCGTAGACACACCCTTCCCGACTCTCTTCGGAATCCTGTTGTCCGTTCACCGCGAAGTCTTTGCCTGTCAGCAAAGTCGTATAGGGATGACACAGCGCATCAAACAGATCCATCGTGTCAATTTCCTCCACGACTTTTCCGTAGTACATGACCGCCAGACGATCTGCAAGATTGTAGACGATTTCAAGATCGTGGCTGATCAGCATGTAAGTCAGACTGTATTCCTCTTTGAGTTTTTTCAGAAGATTGAGGATCTGTGCCTGGACAGAGACATCCAGACTGCTGAGCGGTTCATCGAGCAGGATCAGCTCCGGCGAGGCTGCCAAAGCTCTTGCAATGCAGATCCTCTGGAGCTGCCCGCCGCTGAATTCATAGGTTTTTTTCCCGGCTTCCTCAACCGGGATTCCGACACGCACAAGAAGCTCATCGATCCTTGCGTTCCAGTCTGATTTCGGCGCGAGGTGAAAATACCAAATCGGCTCTTCGATAACCTGTCTTGCGGTGAATCTCGGGTTTGTCGCTTCAAAAGAGTTTTGGTAGACCATCTGAAGCGCCTGCCTGACGCCTCGATCCATGCGTTTTGCGTGCAGTTCTTTTTCCTTGAAGAGGATACGTCCTTCGGTCGGCGGCTCAAGCCCCACCGCCAGTCTTCCGAGGGTACTTTTCCCGCTCCCGCTTTCTCCGACGATCGCAAGGCATTCGCCCTGCTCCAAATGGAGCGATACGCCTCGTACGGCGAGCACAGTTTTTGAGTGGAGGAGACTGCCGCTCTGATAGCGTTTCACGACATTTTCAATTCTGAGCAGGCTCATTTTCATCCTCCCATCTGAGACACCGCACGATATGTTGATTCCCGATCTCATACACATGCATATCGTATGACCGGCAGGCGTCAACCGCTTTCGGACACCTCGGAGCGAAGGGACAGCCGGCCTGCCGATCCAGAAGGGACGGTGGATTTCCTTCGAGGACAGGCAGATATGCTTTTGTATAAGAGGGCCTTGACTGCAGGAGCTTTACCGTATAAGGATGAAACACCTTTCTTTCCTGCAAGGCGCTGACCGGGAAGGATTCCACGAGATATCCCGCATACATCACATACACGCGGTCGGCGAGATCCTCGATGATTTTGAGGTCATGGGAGATATACAGGATACCGGTGTTTCTGTCTCGGTTTACCTCTTTCAGCATGGCGACGATCTCCCGCTGAACCGTCACATCCACTGAGGTGGTCGGCTCGTCCGCGATCAGCAGCGGCGGATCCAGCATCAGCGCAAGGGCGATCATGATTCGCTGCAGCATGCCCCCACTGCATTGGAAGGGATACATCTTCAGAACCTTTTCCGGCTCTCGAATATACAGTCTCCGCATCAGGGAAGTCGCTTTTTTCAGGATCTCCCCCTTTGACCACTGCACATGGGCGCGGGCAGTTTCAATAAAATGCCGCTCAATGGTGAACAGTTGATCAAAGGCATTCATCGGATCCTGAAGAATCACCGACACCTGGTTCCCTCTCGCCTCCGTGAGGGCTGCCCTGTCGCTGAGATCCATCGGATTTCCCATAAGGCGCAGCTCCCCGGAGCAAATCCATTTCTGCGGATCCGCAAGTCCCAGCAGGCTCTTCCAGAGCATGCTCTTTCCGCAGCCGCTTTCTCCGATCAGACCAACGATCTCACCCTCGGAAACAAACAGGTCTGCCGAGGAGATGACGCGGATGTTTTCACCGTTCATGCGAAGGGACAGATCATAGTTGTCGATTCGCAGCAATTGTTTCATCGTTCCACCTTCCTCAAGCCTGTTTCCTCAAATGCTTGCTCACCCATTCGCCGAGAACATTGAGATCCAGCACGATCAAAAACAGAATGATCCCCGGCCACAGCAGTACGGAAAAGTTGGTTCGTATCAGGCTGCAGCCATCGCTGATCATGAGCCCCAGCTCCGGCGTGGGCCGCTGGATCCCGATCCCCAGGAAGGAGAATCCCGCCAGCCCCAGGATCACGTTGCCCAGAGACAGCGTAAACTGCCCCGCGAGCTGCGGAAGGATCCCCGGCGCAATGTGTCTGCGCAAAATGACAGGCGCGGAGGCGCCGTTCAAGCGCGCAGCCTGAACATATTTTCGCTCTTTCAGGCTGAGCGTAAGACTTCTGGAGATCCTGGCATACCAGATCCAGTCTACCAAAAGCATCGCCAGAATGATGTTTCGGGTGCTGGCGCCGAGGAAGGCAGCGATCAGCATGATCAGAATGACGTTTGGGAACGCCATCAACGCATTGCTCACAGCGCCGAACAGCTGATCCGCGATGCCTCCGAAGTAAGCAGCGCACATGCCGAGCATCATCCCGATAAAAACAGAGACGATCTCGATCGTGAACGCAATTACCATGGAGTTGTGCACAGCGTAAATACATCGGCAGAAAACACAGCGCCCGTAGTCGTCGGTCCCGAACGGATACTCCCTGCTCGAACCGTGGAATTTCATGGTCAGATCGATGGAGGTCGGATCATGGATTCCGATTTTATCGGCAAACACCATCACAATAAGAATGACGCCCAGGAAAACAAGCGCGGCAATCACAGCAGGCCGCATCGCTTTCTTCTCTCGAATCATGACACATCTCCTTTTCCCAGACGGATCCGGGGATCCACGATCGCGCTCATCAGATCAGATATGGTGTTGGTGCAGATGTAGGTAACCGCAACGATCAGAATGTAGCCCTGGATCACGGGATAGTCTCTGGAGAGGATCGCCTTCGTGATCAGCCTTCCCAGGCCGGGCCAGGAGAACACATTTTCGACAATCACCGTTCCGGCGATCAGGCCGCCGATCGAGATGCCCATGGTATTGACAAGCGGCTGGACTGAATTCTTCAGAAGATGCGACCAGAAAATTCTTTTTTCATGCAGCCCCCGCGCTCTGGCATACAGCACAAACATCTCCCCGCGGTTTTCAAGCATCTCGTTTCTCAGCATCTGAACGAAGTAAGCGATATGAGAGAGCGACAGTGTGAACGAAGGCAGGATCAAACTGACGGCGGAGCCATCCGGGATCGCCGGCAGGAGTTTCCAGTTCACGGAAAACAGACGAATCAGGATGAACCCCAGAACGAAGGTGGGAATCGCAGTTCCGCACAGGCAGTAGATCCTTGTGAGCCTGTCCATTGCCCCTTCCGGTTTTGCCGCCGCACCGATCCCGAGAACGGGTGTGACGACGACGATCCATATCGCGGAAGCGGCAGCAAGCTGGAGCGTCTTGACCAGCGCTTTTCCGAGCATGGGCGCTACGGCCTGATTCGTCGAATAGGTCTTTCCGAAATCCAGATGAATGATGTCCTTCAGCCAGTGCAGATATTGCACTTGAACGGGCTCGTCAAGACCGAAACGCTCTTTGGCAACCGCTATGTTCTTCTCGTTTTTTTCGAGATGGTGTGTCACCAGATAGACGTCCACTGCATCTGCAGGCATCAGCCGGATCATGGCAAAGGAGATGATCGTAACGATCAGCAGCGTCGGCAGAATCAGAAGCAATTGTTTAATCAAATACCTTTTCATTGCGCACCTGTATTGTACGAAGAACGGTATCCGGATTTACCGGATACCGTTCTGTTGCTTAACGAATTCCGTCTGTCATCAATCGTTCAGCGATCCACTGCCACAGTGTTCAGCGGCATGACGTTGGAGTAGCCGAACTCGATCCCGGTCACGCCCTTCTGGGCGATGGCTCTGTTGGTCTGGTAGGAGATTGGGATGATGCAATACTGATCCTCGATATAGTGCAGCAGGAAATCGTGGTTTTCCTGAATGACGGTCGGGTCCGTCTCGCTGAAGGTGCGCTGCACGGTCGCTGCAAATTCATCGTAGCCCTCGCAGGGAGCCAGTGCAAACTGCTCATCGGTGTAGCCGTCAAGGCTCATGGCATTCAGCGTGGAATACGGATCCTGCGGGTCGCCCCAGCTGACGGAATAGCCGACCTGGAAATCGCCGCCGTAGATGCGGTTGCTGTTCGCGCTGGATTCTTCGCCGAAGATATCAACCTTGATGCCGATCTTCTTCATATCAGCCTGGAAGACCTGCGCGAAGCTGGTCTGCACCGCATGAGCGGCATCGTAGTAGTACTCGAGGGACAGCACTTCGCCATCCTTGGTTCTGTATTCGTCTCCGTCGTTCAGCTTCCATCCGGCTTCGTCCAGCAGCTTTGCGGCTTCGTCGGGATTGTATTCATAGCCCTTGAGACCGACATCGCAGTACATGACGCCGGGCCAGTAGTAAGACTGTGCCAGCTCTTCCAGACCGCCGAAAATGCTGTCTACCATGGTCGCTCTGTCCAGGCCGAGAATGATGGCCTTGCGGACATTGAAGTCATCCAGCGGCTTTTTGCTGGAGTTGAGCGTGATGACGCGCGTCAGGACCGGGTCGGAAATGGCGGAGGTGTAGCCCTCGTCCTGAAGGGATTTGAAGGTGTCGATTCCCATGAGGGAGCTCTCGTAGTTGTCGTACAGCATATCGACCTGACCGGATTCGAACGCGCTCACCGCGGTCTGACCGTCCTCGATGATCTGAACTCTGAACTTATCCAGCTTGGGCGCCTCGCCCCAATAGTACTCATTGCGGACAAACTCTGCGTATTCGTTCGCCTTGTATTCGGAAAGGACGAAGGGGCCCGTTCCGATCGGAGCCTTGATGCCGCCGAGCGTGCTGCCGTCATCCTGGAAGCCGGCGTCACCGAGCATACGCCACGGGCGCACGGAGGCGAGCTCCTGAAGCGCGGGATAGTAGGGCTGGGTCAGCTTGAACTCGAACGTCTGCTCGTCCACCGCATAATACTTGTCCATATTGGCGCAAACGCCCATCCATGCATAGGCGTCGCGATCCTGAAGGATCGCATCGAAGTTTTTCACAACGTTCGCTGCGTCGCAGACGCTGCCGTCAGAGAATTTGGCGTTGTCGCGGATGTGGAAGGTATAGGTCAGACCGTCATCCGAAACATGCCACTCGTCCGCCAGCGCCGGCTGGATCTCGCCTTTGGAATACATGACGAGGGGATCATACACATAATTGAGCGCATACAAGGCCGCTCCGGAATGATAGAGATGCGGGTTCAGTTCTTCTCCGATGTCGCTCGAGCATGCAACGGTGAAAACATGATCCGAGGCAGAGCCGTCGGAGTTCTGTGCTGCCTGATTGGAGCTGCAGCCGGCGAACAGTGCCAGCGTCAGCGCGAGGGTATGCAGCACGCAAAAGAATGTTCTGCGTTTCATCTTTTTCGTCCTTTCTTCGCTGTTTGCGAACTTGATGGATTTATCATATTCTCCCGAAAAATGATGCACAAGCCCCCCTGGGGGATGAAAATTGTACCTTTTTCCTGTTTTGTATAAAAATGATTTGAGGCGCTTTTTGCGTCATTTAAGTGTGGAAAATCAATGGAAGCGAAATTGTTCCGAGCTGCATGCATCGCAAAAAAGCGGAAATCGTTGTCATTTCCTATCCCCCTCCCCCGGTTGCGGACGCCAAACAATGATGATACACTTTTGCATATAAAAGCAGGAAAAGAGGCGAAGGATTTGCCTGTCTCACGAATACAGATTATCCGCCGCATTCTGAAAATCTCGTTTCAAAAGCCGGTTTGCATGACAGTCTCTGTTTTGCTGGCGGTCATCTCGTCATTGGCCTATTTCATTCCATATCTGGCGGTCTATCGCCTGCTGCGCGCGCTGCTGCTCTCACCGGCAGGTCTGTCGGGCGCCGCTGCGCTGCAGTGCGGTCTGACTGCGTTTTGCGGCGCGGCATTGAATGTGCTCACGTATTTCGCGTCATTGATGCTTTCGCATATTGCGGCGTTTCAGACCTCCTATGACCTGAAAATCCGACTGGCAGGAAAGCTGGTCCGGCTTCCGCTGGGGTTTCAGATCGAGCAGGGCACCGGAAAGAGCTTTCAGCTTATGGGCGCCGGGATTGACAAGATTCAAAGCTTTATTGCTCACAAGCTGCCGGATATGGTCGCTTCCGTCGTCTACCCTGTGACGCTGGTAGCGCTGATCCTGTCCATCGACTGGCGGTTTGGACTTGCCATGGCCTTCGGCATCGCTCTGGCCTATGTGTTTCACTATCTTTCCATGGGGCGCGGAGGCGCCAAGCGGATGATGGAGCTGTACTACGGCGCGCTGGACGACATGGAGAACGCGGCAGTCGAGTGCGTGCGCGGCATCACGGTACTCAAAGCCTTTGGCAGAAGCGTCGGCGCGTATCAGAAGCTTCAAAATGCGATCGGCGCGTATACGGACATGGTCATCCCCTATACGCGCAATTGGGAAAAATATATGCCGTGGTTCTTTGCCCTGATCGGCAATGCCTATCTGTTTCTGATCCCCGTTGCGCTTTGGACTGCCCCGGGTGCAGACGCCTGGCCGGAGTTCGCGGTTCGCTTCCTGTTTAACCTGATCCTTGCGCCTTCGATGGCGTCGGTCATCCCGAAGATCGGCAGGATCATGGAGGAATTCATGCGGGTCTACACCGAAGTGGAGCGTTTGGATGAAACCATGACCACTCCGGACATGCCGCAGCAGGAAGCGGAATGCGCAGCTGAAACTCCGGTTCTGCGATTTGAAAACGTAAGCTTTTCCTACACGGGAGACGGCAAGGTCCCCGCGCTTTCCGGGATATCCTTTACGGCAGAACCCGGCCGGGTGACGGCTATCGTGGGCGCTTCCGGGAGCGGAAAAAGTACCATCGTCTCTTTGATCGCAAGATTTTGGGATGTGGATTCGGGAAGGATCTCGATCGGCGGAAGGGATATCCGTCAGATGCCGCAGGAAACGCTGATGCATTATGTCGGCTTTGTGCTGCAGAACGACCGGCTGTTCAGCCAGTCCATCCGGGAAAACATTCGGTTCGGAGATAAAGCCGCCTCAGACGACGAAGTCATGCAGGCGGCGAAGGCAGCCAACTGTCATACGTTTATTTCGCAACTGCCGGACGGATATGACACGGTCTACGGAGCTGCGGGCACGCATCTTTCCTCCGGCCAGTGCCAGCGCATCGCGCTGGCAAGAGCGATTCTGAAAAATGCTCCGATCATTGTTCTGGATGAAGCGACCGCTTCCCAGGATGCGGAAAACGAAGTATGGATCCAGGAGGCGATCTCCCGCCTCACGCAGAACAAGACCGTGATTTTGATCGCCCATCGGCTCAATGCAGTACGAAATGCAGATCAGATTCTGGTGATGGAGAAGGGCACGATTCAGGAGCGTGGCAGGCACGAGGAGCTCCTGCAGGCGGACGGGATCTATGCCAAGCTGTGGAATGCCTACCGCAAGACACAGGTGTGGCATATGCATCGCGAAAAGGAGGAGACCGCAATATGAAATACCTGCGAAAACTCCTCCCGCTCTCTGCGTCCGGCTTCGTCAGCCTCCGCTGGGGGATCCTGGCCGATACGTTTCGGGACCTGTGCCAATTCCTGCCCTTCATCGTGATCTGGAAGCTTATGAGCGTGGTTCTTCAGCCTGTCACGGACGGCTCTGCGCCGGATCTGGCAGCGATCGGGCAGATCGGGCTGTGGGGACTCGCCGCTATGGCACTGATGCTTCTTTCGTGCTGGCTGGCCGACCGCGCCAACAACATCCCGACTTACCGGGAAATGGATCGGATGCGCCGGGAAGCTGCCGCACGATTGCTGGATATGCCCATGTCCTTTCTGAACGCGACCGGAAGCGGCGACCTTGTCAATCACATGATGGCAGACTGCGCGAATTGTGAGGTCGTCATGAGCGGTCTGGTCCCGGAGCTGGCTGCCCGGTGCATCTCGGCAGCGGCGGCCTTTGCGCTTCTGGCCTGCTTGAGTCCGCAGCTTTCACTGGCAGCCTTCAGCGTCGTTCCTGCGGCGCTGCTGATTCAGACAATGAGTCTTCGGCTGCAGGCCGCACTTACCAGAAAGCAGCTCTCAGCAAAGCACAAGGCTGATAACACGATTCTGGAATACATCGAAGGGATGCCGGTCATCAAGGCCTATCACCTCTCCGGAGAGCAATTCAACCAACTGGCTTCCGATCTGGACGCGGTAAGGCGCATCTCCACAAAGCTGGAATTGACCGCCGGCATTTTTGTATCCGGCGCCGAGGTCGTGCTGCAGCTCGGGGTCGGCATCACGTTTTTCGCCGGCGCGGTGTTGTTCAGCAAAGAAAAGCTGTCCCTGCTGACGCTCCTTCTGTTCGTCGCCGTGATCCTCCGCATCTATGAACCCCTGGCGGAGGCATTGGGTGATCTGTCTAATCTCGTTTATATGCGAGAGTCCCTGCAGCGGCTGAGGCAGTTATTTGACGCGCCGTCCGACGAACGCCCCGACGGCTCCTTAGAGCGGTTCGACGTTGAATTCTCCGACGTAAGCTTTCGATATGACGCTTCGGGATGCGACGTGCTCCGGAATCTGACGTTTTCGATTCCGGAGGGAAAGATCACGGCCATTGTCGGGCCGTCCGGCAGCGGGAAGAGCACCGTTTTGCGCCTGCTTTCCCGACTTTGGGAGCCGGGCAGCGGTACCATTTATGTGGGAGGCGCGGACATCGGCCGTTTGTCGCTCAAAAGCTACAGCCGCTATTTCTCACAGGTGGAGCAGGATGTTGTGCTGTTCCATGACACGGTTTTGAACAACATCCGTGTGGGCAGGCCGGACGCGACCAGAGAAGAAGTCCTCGCCGCGGCAGAGGCTGCCCGGTGCGGACAGTTCGTCTGCAGACTGGAAAACGGTTACGATACTATCCTTGCGGAAAACGGACGGTCTCTGTCTGGCGGCGAGCGCCAACGGATCTCCATTGCAAGAGCAATCTTGAAGGATGCGCGGCTGCTGCTGCTGGATGAAGCGACCGCCTCCCTCGATCCCGAAAATGAGGGACTTGTCCAGCAGGCCTTGTCCGCCCTTCTCAAGCAGGGCAAAACGGTCGTCGTTGTCGCGCATCGGCTCAGCACGATCGAAGACGCCGATCAGATCATTGTCATTGAAAACGGTCAGGTAAAGGAAAAAGGGCGCCATGACGATTTGATGCGCATTGACGGCACATACAGAAAGCTTTATGACCTCCAGCAGTCAGCGGCAGGCTGGAGCGTCTCATCATGACGGCAGGGAGAACGGCTATGAAGAGATACGATGAAATCCACAGCGCAAATAAGGACTATTGGACAAAACGGGCGAGAACCTACTCCCTCGACGTCAATCAGGGAGAGCTTCACACCGCTCTCTGCGGGCTGTGGCTTGAGACGATCGAACAGCATGTTTTAACGCATTTTGCGGGAAAGTCTCCCTGCGATCTTCGCGTGCTCGATATCGGGACGGGTCCCGGATTTTTTGCTGTGATCCTTGCGAAAGCAGGCTATCGTGTCACGGCGATTGATTTGACTCCGGCTATGCTTGCGGAAGCAAAAAAGAACGCCGGCGCACTCGCGCCAGCAATTGATTTCAGAGAGATGAACGCCGAGGTACTCGATTTTCCCGCGGAATCTTTCGACGTTGTGATCTCGCGGAATCTGACCTGGGATCTCCCGCGGCCGGATGTTGCCTACCGGGAGTGGCACAGGGTATTGCGGAAAAACGGAATGCTGTTGAACTTCGACGCGAACTGGTACCGGTATCTGTACGATGACGCTGCCAAAGCTGCATATGATATCGACCGCGTGAATGCCGCCTCCATAGGCATCTATTACAACCAAAATCCGGATGTGAACTATGACGTCGCGGAAGCCATTGCGGAGAAAGTTCCGCTGAGCCGCGAGATGCGACCGGAATGGGATATCCGGTGCCTTTCCGAAATCGGGTTTACTGTTTCGGCAGACTGTGATATCTGGAAGGCCCTTTGGAGCGAAGAGGAAAAAGTAAACTATGCATCGACTCCGATGTTCCTGATCAAAGCGATTAGAATATGATCGACCGGAGTAATCGTTGCCATGACAAAATCCCGGCAGAAAGAAGGCCCTTTTCACCATGTATCGATCCTTCAAAATCAACGCGGCGCTTCCGACGCCTGGCACACGCACACGGCATGTTCTGCCTGTGTACGGCACGAAGCTGCAGATCCCGTATACGCTGATCACAGGCGCGCGCGAGGGACTCACCGCCGTCATAACAGCCGGGATCCACAGCACAGAGTATGTCGGCGTGCAGGCAGCGATCGAGATTGCGCGAGAGCTTGATCCCCAAAAAATAAGCGGCACGGTGATCGTGCTGCCGATTGTAAATCGCTCGGGCTTTGAAACACGCGGAACAAGCCTGGTCCCGGAAGACGGGAAAAATCTGAACTGCGTCTTTCCCGGTGATCCGGAGGGAAGTTTCTCGGAGCGGCTTGCGCACGTTGTTTTCGAATCATTTCTCGCCCGCGCCGATTGCTGTATCGATCTGCACAGCGGCGACAATTATGAAAGTCTGGAGCCGTTTGTCTATTACGTTGGCGCGGCGCCCTGTGAGGCTGCGTCTCAGGCCATGGCAGCCTGCGTGAACACGCGCTACGCCGTGCGTTCGGCTTGCCGCTTCGGCGGAGCGTACAACGCCGCCTCGATGCGCGGTGTGCCTTCTGTGCTCATTGAGCGGGGCGGCAATGGCCTCGTTCACTGGGACGAGGTGCAGGCTGACAAGTCCGATATCCGCAACATCCTGCGCTGCATGGGCATCCTTGCCGGGCGCCCGACCTATTACGAGAAAAAGACGCTCTCACAAATCGCGCTTACCGCACCGGTGACAGGCTGCTGGTATCCGGCAGTAGAGATAGGCGACTACTTCCGTGCGGGCGATGCGCTGGGTGAGATCCGCGACTATTACGGTGAGACGCTGCACACAATCATCGCCCCGGAGGACGGTATACTGCTGTATCAAACAAATTCGCTGAATCTGATCAAAAATGAGCCAATGGTATCTTATGGGATTCTGCACGAACCCACATGAAAACTAAAACCTTCCGAACAGCAGTCTTTCGGACGATCCACTTGACGGTGATCATGCACAGATCCGCAAGTGTCGAACATCGCACCGGCATTTGATTGCCGGAATTTGATAAAACCACGCAGCACTTTTTGTGCACTTTTCAATCCCC
>ODAJ012190155.1_pt1 | contig 16353 bp, 18 predicted proteins | sample 1539241 | NCBI WGS metagenome assembly ODAJ01 (sample SAMN02144231, study PRJEB22623) | gut metagenome | biome: sheep rumen | host: Ovis aries | place: New Zealand
GAACATCGCCCGCTGGATCTGCGACAACACCCCCAACGCCTACAAGGTGGAGGTCTGGGAGTCCGAGATGAACATGGCCGCCTACGAGCGGGACTAGCATAGTCAGGCGGTATGACATCCGGAAACCTGTGGCCACCCTCGGCCACATAAGAGGGAGGGGCCCAACCGCCAGGTTGGGAGGGGCCGGAGCAAAGCGGAGGCGGTTTCCGGATGTCATACCGCCTGACCCAATTAGACTATGTACCGTATTAACGAATTGTTTTACAGCCTGCAGGGCGAAGGATACTGGACGGGGACGCCGATGGTGTTCCTGCGGATGTCCGGCTGCAACCTGCAGTGCCCGTTCTGCGATACGGACCACCAGGCCTGCACCGAAATGACGGCGGAGCAGATCCTGGAAGCCATTTCGGCGGTTTCCGGAGATTGCCGGCGCGTCTGCGTGACCGGCGGCGAACCGTCCCTGCAACTGGACCGTCCGCTGGTGGAGGCCCTGCACGGAGCCGGATACCGGATCCATGTGGAGACCAACGGGACCCGTCCTCTGCCGGAAGGCGTGGACTGGGTCACGGTAAGTCCCAAGGCCGATGTCCCCGGTCTCAAGGGCGACGGAACGGTGGCATTGACCAAGGCCGACGAGGTGAAAGTCGTGTTCCTCGGGGACGACGTGGATAAATGGGCGGAATTCCCGGCCGCGTGGCATTTCCTTCAGCCGTGCTCCTGCGCCAATACGGCGGAGACTGTTGATTATATCCAGCGGCATCCGCGGTGGCGGCTGTCGCTGCAGACCCATAAATACTTGAACATCAGATGAAACGGAACGAGTATGACGTCATCATCGTAGGCGGCGGCATCACCGGGGCCGGAACGGCCCGGGACTGCGCGATGCGGGGACTGAAGGTCCTTCTCATCGAGCGGCACGACATCGCCACCGGAGCGACGGGCCGGAACCACGGCCTCCTGCACTCCGGGGCGCGCTACGCCGTCACCGACCAGGAATCGGCCAACGAGTGCATCCGCGAGAACATGATCCTCCGCCGGATCGCCTCCCACTGCGTGGACGAGACCGACGGCTTCTTCATCACCCTCCCGGAGGACGACCTCAACTACCAGGCGAAGTTCGTGGAGTCCTGCCTCGACGCCGGCATCCCGGCCGAGATCGTGGACCCGAAGGACGCCCTGCGGATGGAGCCGTCCCTGAATCCGGAACTGATCGGCGCCGTAAAGGTGCCCGACGGAAGCGTGGACCCGTTCCGCCTGTGCGCCGCCAATATGGTGGACGCAAAATTACATGGGGCGCAGGTACTTCTTTACACGGAGGTTACCGGATTCATCAAGAACGGCGACCGGATCGTGGGCGTAAAGACCTACAACCACCAGACGCACAAGAGCGGTGAGTATTACGCGCATATCACCGTCAATGCCGCCGGCATCTGGGGCCAGCACATCGCGGACCTCGCCGGGGTGAAGATCGGCATGTTCCCGGCCAAGGGAGCCCTCCTCATCTTCGCGCACCGGGTCAACGGCATCGTCATCAACCGCTGCCGCAAGCCCGCCAACGCGGACATCCTCGTCCCGGGCGACACGGTCTGCATCATCGGCACCACCTCCACCAAGATTCCGTTCGAGGAATGCGACGGAGTGCGGGTGACACCGGAAGAAGTGAACCTCCTCGTGGAGGAAGGTGCCAAACTGGCTCCCGCCCTCGCCAGCACCCGGATCCTCCGGGCCTATGCCGGCGTCCGTCCGCTCGTCTCCGCCGACAATGACCCGTCCGGCCGCAACATCAGCCGCGGCATCGTATGCTTGGACCACGAGCAGCGGGACGGTCTCAAGGGGTTCATCACCATTACCGGCGGCAAACTCATGACCTACCGCCTGATGGCGGAGATGGCCACCGACATGGTGTGCAGGAAGCTTTCCATCGACAAGGCCTGCGAAACGGCGGAGATTCCCCTGCCGGGAGCCGGGGTCCAGTCCTTCCGCGAGGTCGCGGAAAAGATCTGGGAGAACCCGACGACAGTCCAGAAGGCCGTCGCGGGGCGCCTGGGCACCGGCGCCGCCCGCGTGCAGGCGGCCGATTCGCTGGACCAGTCCCTCATCTGCGAATGCGAGGAAGTGTCCGTGGGCGAGATCAATTCCGCCATCGAACGGCTGGACGTGAGCGGCCTGACGGACCTGCGCCGCCGCACGCGCGTGGGCATGGGCACCTGCCAGGGCGAGCTCTGCGGCTGCCGCGCCGCCGGCCTGCTGGCCAAGGCGCACGGATGCACGGACCGCGCCCGGGAAGACCTGAAAGAATTCATGACCGAACGCTGGAAAGGAATGTATCCCATCGGCTGGGGCGATGCGCTCCGCGAGGCGGAATACACACAGTGGGTCTATAAACACGTACTGGGCGTATGAGATTCGATACGGTGATCATCGGTGGCGGCCTTTCGGGCCTCACCGCCGGCATCAGCCTCCAGGAGGCGGGCCGGAAAGTCTTGATCGTGAGCGCCGGACAGAACGCGATGCATTTCTTCTCCGGCAATTTCGAGGACATCGGCCCGGCCCGGGACCGGGTATCCGCCCTCTTTGCGGCGGCCGGCGTCCGGACCAACGCCATGGACGGTTTTCAACTGATGCCCATGGGCTCCTTCCGCCCGGCGTCCCTTACCCTGGAGGACGTCACTGTATTCCCGGACGAACACGCGGCGGAGAAAGCCCTCATCGTCAATTTCACGGGCTTCCACGACTTCTACGGCACCTTCATCGCCGAGGCGCTGGAAAAGGCCGGGGCCACCTGCCGCATCCGCTTCGTGCGTCTGCCCGAGATGGAGCATCTGCGGCTGAGTCCCAGCGAGATGCGCTCAGTCAACATCGCCCGTGCCATGGACGAGTACTGGGAGAAGGTCGTCGGGGACATCCGCGTCCTGCATAAGGACGAGGACCTCATTATCCTGCCCCAGGTGTTCGGCCTCAAGGACACGGCCGTACTGGACAAGATCCGCACCGCCCTGCCCGCCCGTGTCGCCTTCGTGGGCACGATGCCTCCGTCGGTCCCCGGCATCCGCACCCAGATGCTGCTGAAACGGCGTTTCGAGGTACTGGGAGGCACTTTCCTGATGGGCGACGAAGTCACTTCCGCCGCCCTGCACGAAGGGGTCGTGAGCAGCATCACCACCCGGAACCTGGATACGGCCCGGATCTTCGCGGACCATTTCATCCTCGCTTCCGGCGGCTATTTCTCCAAGGGACTCGTCACCACGCCCACACAGGTCACCGAACCCCTGTTCGGCCTGGACATCGCCTATCCGGAGAACCGGAGCGACTGGTACGATGCCGATTTCTTCGCTCACCAGCCCTACATGGACTTCGGCGTCAAGACCGACGCGGAACTGCATGCCATCAAGGACGGGGAACCTGTGCAGAACCTGTTCGCCATCGGCTCCGTCCTGGGGAACACCCGGAAGGAAGACTTCGGAACGGCGGCCGGCATGGCCATCCGGACAGCCTTCGCGGCCGTGGACACCATCAAAGGAGGTAACGTATGAAACTGCAGGAATATACCGCCAGCGCCCATAATTTCGAGGAGTGCATGAAATGCACCATCTGCACGGCTTACTGTCCGGTCGTGCCGGTGAATCCGCGCTATCCCGGCCCCAAGCAGGCCGGTCCGGACGGCGAACGCCTCCGCCTGAAGGATCCGTATTTCTTCAACCAGGCGCTCAAGTACTGCCTGAACTGCAAGCGGTGCGAAGTCGTGTGCCCTTCCGGCGTGAAGGTGGCCGACATCATCCAGTCCGCCCGGATGAAATACGGAAACGAACAGCCCCGCCTGCGCGACCGGATGCTCGCCAGCACCGATTTCATGGGCAGCGTGGCCCGTCCGTTCGCTCCCCTGGTGAACGGAGTCACCGGCTTGGGCATCACCAAGACCGTCCTGGATGCGACTTTCGCCATCGACCGGCACCGCACCTTCCCGAAATACAGCGGACGCAGTTTCGAGCGCTGGCTCAAGCGCCGCTCCAAGGAGCAGGCCAAGTTCGACAAGCAGGTGGCCTATTTCCACGGCTGCTACGTGAATTACAACTACCCCCAGTTGGGCAAGGACTTCGTGAAGGTGATGAACGCCCTCGGCATCGGCGTGCAGCTCCTGGAGAAGGAAAAATGCTGCGGCGTCGCCCTCATTGCCAACGGGATGTACAAGAAGGCCACCAAGAATGCCGAGCACAACGTCGTGGCGCTGCAGAAAGCCGTGGATGCCGGACTCACCGTCCTGACCACCTCCTCCACCTGCACGATGACCATGCGCGAAGAATACCCGGAACTCCTGAAGGTCGATAACGCCGGTGTCCGGGACTCCATCCTCCTCGCCACCCGCTACATCTGGCAGCTCCTGGAATCCGGTGCGGCCACGCTCAAGTTCAAGGAGAACTACCGGGCCCGCATCGCCTACCACACGCCCTGCCACCTGGAACGGCTGGGCTGGGGCATCTTCTCCACCGAACTCCTGAAGATGATTCCGGGTGTGGAGTTCACCATGCTGGACTCCAACTGCTGCGGCATCTCGGGCACCTACGGCTTCAAGAAGGAGAACTACGAGGCCTCCCAGGCCATCGGCAAACCGCTGTTCGACCAGATCAAGTCCGTGAACCCGGACTTCGTCGCCTGCGACTGCGAAACCTGCAAATGGCAGCTCGAAATGTCCACCGGCTACACGGTCAAGCACCCTATCTCCATCCTCGCCGAAGCGATAGAAGACTAATGCGACTCAAGGGCGTGAAGAATCAGGAGTCAACTTCCGCATCCGCCTTCTTGAAGGTGAGGTCGCCGTTCAGCCGGTAATCTCCCCGACCGGTTTTGAAGACAAGGTCGATGAAACGGATGACGATTCGCTTTTCACTCTGTTCCTTCAGAAGAATGCGACCGCTTGCGATCCGGTCGGTGGAATCCGTCCAGATGCTGGAAAGATGAAGGCCGAATCGGCACCGGTCTATCTTCAGGTCTTTCCCGGTGCCCAGATGATCGTCAAAAGACAGGGACAGCATGACCGAATCATCGACCTTCTTACCTCCGATAAACGAAATCGCATCAATGAGTCCGTTTCCCGTTTCATAGAACGACGGGTGGGAAACGGTCGTCAGTCGACCGACATCCGGAGTGTTCACAACAAAGGGCTCACTGCCGCTTACGGAAGACTTACTGCAGCCACCAAGCAGAAGAACGGCAAACAAGGACAGGAGTAGCAATGTGGTCTTTTTCATGGTATCCGGTTCAATTACAATAGACTTAACGACGCAAATATATAAAAAAAAGCCGGCTCGCACAAGAGCCGGCTGATCAGTTATTTCCGTTCCTCGATGCGTTTGCGGAGGCCCGGGGAAAGGGCGAGGGATTCGTAACCGTCGGCCCGGTCGAGCCATTTGGTGGCGATGTTCAGGTCGCCCATCATGTAGAAAGCCAAGGCGGTGTTGTAGCAGGCGCAGGCGCGCTTGGTGTAGTTGCCGGTTCCGGAAAGGGCCATCCAGATGTCGGCGGCCTTCTTCCAATGGAACTCGTAGGCGAGATAGGCCGCCTCGACCCATTTGCCGTTGAAATCGTCGTAATAGTAAAGACTGTAATTCTCTGTCTTCCAGGTGGGAACGAAGCGGTTGCTCATCTGGGCGCCGACCATGTCGGCACCGCCGTCCTTGGCTTCGCGGGCTTTTTCGGTGAGGAATTCCTTGGCCGTCACGCCGTTGTTATAGACCTGGGTGCGGAGGATGCTCGAACCCCGGAAGGCGTTCAGTTTATCGCCCTTGTCCATGCTGTCATAGACATACAGCCGGGCGTTGTACGGGATTTGTGCCTGGGTGACGTAGGCGGAATCGACATTCTTGGGATCCCGGACCGCGACATTGGGGCCCATGGACACCTCGCCGAAGGAAGGTTCCCCAAGCAGGAACACGACATCGTCCCCAGTGTCGATCACCAGCCGGTGCATCAGGTCCAGGTCCACGGAATCCGACGGAATCTTGTACACGCCGATGTTCTCCTCGCCCCGGAAATAGTCCTTCTCCAGGGAACGGGCCAGGGAGGACGCGACGGCATTGCTGAAAGTGGAATCAGCCGTACCGCCGTCCATATAGACGATGGACATCGTCTTCCGCGCGAGGTCGATACCCGACTTGGAAGGATGGCGCATGTCCACGCTGAGCGTCAGTGTCTGGGGCGAACAGGCCGCCAGGGAGAGGGCCGCGAGGGCCGCTGCAAGGATACTTCTTCTCATAATTGCACAAGTTCAGCAGTCAAGTCATACTCATCGGCGGAGACGATCCTCACCTCCAGGAAATTACCTATCAGCGAGTTGGGCTCGATGCCGTCGAACACGGCCGGATCGTACCTGAGGAGAATCTCCCCGTCCACCTCCGGACTCTCGAATTCGCTGCGGCATACGAGGATCCCGTCCAGGAAATCATCCACCAGGACGCGGACCTCCGTCCCCACACGTGACTGATTGTATGCAAGAGAAATGCCACGCTGAAGTTCCATCAGTTTTCCGAGGCGGTTTTTCTTCGCGCGGGGGCCGACGGCATCCTCGAAATGAAGGGCACCATAGGTCCCTTCCTCCTCCGAATAGGCGAAAGCGCCAAGCCGTTCAAAGCGCGCGTCTTCCACGAACTGGAGCAGTTTCCGGAAGGCATGGGGCGTCTCTCCGGGATGCCCCACGATCATCGTCGTACGGAGGACGACGCCAGGAACCCGTTCCCGCATCCGCTGGATCAGACTGCGCGTCCATGCCCCGTCCACACCCCGGCGCATCTTCTCCAGGACCCCGTCGTCGATGTGCTGGAGCGGGATGTCCATGTAACGGCAAACCTTGGGATTGTTCGCCATTTCGTCCAGGACGTCATCCGGGAAATCGGCCGGATAGGAATAGTGGATCCGGAGCCACTCGATGCCTTCCACGGCGGACAGGCGGCGGAGAAGTTCGGCGAGCGAACGCTTCTTGTACAGGTCCAGGCCGTAATACGTCGTATCCTGGGCGATGATGACCAGTTCCCGGATTCCCTGGGCGGCCAGCGCTTCCGCTTCCCGGACCAGGACTTCCATGGGCACGGAATGGTGGTTGCCCCGGATGAGGGGGATGGCACAGTAGGAGCACCGGCGGTCACATCCTTCGGAAATCTTCAGATAAGCATACGGATGCCGGCCGTCGGTGAGTACCCGGCGATGGGACGTGGCCATGTCCGGTTCACACCCGAGGGCACGGACCAGCGAGGAAAGGTCCCTTGCACCGAACCAGCCGTCCACTTCGGGAATCAGGTCCGGAAGTTCCTTCCGGTAACGCTGTGAAAGACAGCCGAAAACGAGGAGACGGCCGATTTCGCCGGCCTGCTTGCGCCGGACGGATTCCAGGATGGTCTGGACGGACTGTTCCTTGGCGTCCCCGATGAATCCGCAGGTGTTGACCAACTGGACATCCACGGGACAGGACTCCCCTTCCGGCACGATATCATAAGCATTGCGTACCTGGTAGAGGAGGTGTTCCGTATCCACGGTGTTCTTGGAACACCCCAGCGTGATGACCTGCAGGGTGGGCATTATTCAGCGTCCTGAGGAGCCTCTTCCCCTTCCTCTTCCTCGACGAAATCCAGGGAGGCGAAGTTCTTGAGTTCGTTGTACCAGTCCACCACCTTCTTCATGTGGGAGACATAGAAGCGGTCCGCGTCATAATCGGGCAGGGCCTTCTCGAAAAGGGCTTTCAGTTCGTCCGCAGATGCCTTGGAAGTGGGAGCGTCGGCCTCACCCAAAACCTCATGGAGTTTGAGGAAGACCTCCTTAAGTTTCACTTCGCCTTCCATTGTGTAGATGGAGATGTCGGCGAGGGTGGTGATGCCGCTGTTCGCGGCGAAGTTCGTCCGCTTGTGGTCCTTCAGGGATTCGGCGATAGCCCCGTTGCGGGACTGGGCGATATAGTTGAAAAGGCCGCGCTGACCGCGGACGGAGAGGGTTTTGGCAAGATCTGTCTTCATAGGGATATTTACGTTTTATCAGTTTGCAAAGATAGTGAATAAATTCAAGAATATTTCGTCGGAACGTTCCGGGATGGCGGCAAGCGGTCCGCTGTTGTCGAGGACTGCGTCCACCCGGGTAAGGTCGAAGGACTGGCTGCGGATCCGGCGGAGCGCCTCTTCGGGCGTGGATCCGTCCCGGGAGAGGCAGCGGGAAAGGCGGATTTCCTCGGGGGCGTCGACCAGGACCACCTTGTCGCCAAGACCATCAAAAAGAGGGTGCGACAGGATGACGGCGGACTCCAGCACGACGAAGGGAACGGGGCCATAGGTCCAGCCCGCCGGCCGGTGCCAGCGTTTCCACCGGCGGAAATCCGCAAGGACGGCCGGATAGACCAGGGCTTCCACCCGGGCCTTCGCCGAACGGTCGGAGAAGATCAGGGATGCGAACTTTTTCCGGTCCAGCCGGCCGCCGGCATCCCGCAAAGGGGTACCCAGTTCCCGTTCGATGGCGGGGATGAGGGAGGGATCACGGTCGTAAAGGGATTTCGTCCGGGCATCCGAGTCATAGACCGGAACGCCGCGGCTTTCCAGATAACGGGCGACGGCGGATTTCCCGCTGCCCATTCCGCCGGTCAGGATGACGGTCTTCATCGGGATCAGTCCGTTTCGATGCAGTCGAAAATCTCCGGGACCACCCGGTAATCCAGCACGCCGGCCGGAAGTTGCCGTACCCGGGGGATGCACCGGCCCGAAATGGAGGACACGAAGTCCTTGTAGTCGATGGCGAGGACCAGGGACTCGAACGGGTCCCGGCCTACAGGGAACTCACAGTGGAGAACGACCTCGGCCTGAGAGGGATACACCTGCAGGGAACGGCCCGCGGGAACCCCTTCCACCTTGACGGGAAGCGAAGACCGGACTTCCACATACCGGGAAACCGGCAGTTCGTAACTGACGATCTCGTCGGAAAGCCGGACGCCCTTGACACGACGGAGCCGCACCGTCCCCTGCTGGCTCTCATGGACATCCTCCAGAAAGAGCGGGGCCGTGGAGACCTGGTCCACCAGGTCCAGCCGGGCCTGCTCGCCATAGACCGTCACGGAATCCGGCACGAGCCGGAGCGTCCCGGAGGCCATGAACTGGTCCCGGTACGACACGTCGCCGGACAGTTGCACGGGCACGCGCTTGTGGTTCTCGGCCGGGAAGCGGAAGAACAGGGTGTCCGTCACGAAAGACTCCACCTGGACCTCGTCCCCGAAGAACTGCTCGCTGTAGGAATTCTTGGCGCTTCCGGCAATATAGAAGCGGTCACCGTCCAGATGGTGCATGTCGGCGCGCTCGAAATGTACGCGCACCTGCTTGCTCCGCTCCCGTCTTCCCTCCCGGAGGAGCCGGAATCCGGTCGTCCGGCAACGGGCCTGGACCAGGGCGGTCCCGGCGGATACGTTGCTGTGCCCCGGGATGTTGCATTCGGCCAAGACCGGGACGGAGACCACGCCGGAGAAGATCTGGGACAGGTTGCTCAGGAACCAGATGACAAGCGCAATGAGGAGGGAGGCGGCCAGTAGAAGGCCCTCCCTCCCCCGCAACTTGAGACGGGTTTCCCGAGACATGGGAAATTACTGCTGCTGGATGTCGGTCGTGTCGCGCACGAGGACCTGCTTCGACACGCGGAGTTTGGTGTCGCCGTCCACGCGGACCAGGGCGGTCTTGTCGTTCACCTCGGCGATCTCGCCGAAGATGCCGCTGTTGCCGATCACGACCTTGTCACCCTTCTTGAGGGAATTCTGGAACGCCTCCAGTTCCTTCTGCTGCTTGCGCTGGGGACGGATCATGAAGAGCCACATCACCACGAAGATCAGCAGGAGCATGATCCACATGGAGGCGGAACCGCCCGCCGGCTGCTGCGGCTGGGCCTGGAGGAGGATGAAAAGGGTATTCATATACATGGATGTTTTTAGGATTTCGGGAAAACGGGGGTGTCGGCCTTGTTGATACGGCCCTCGGCTGCGCTCTCCTTGATGAGTCGGTCCAGGATGCCGTTCACGAAAGAACGGCTCTTGGGCGTGGAGTAATACTTGGAGAGTTCCACATACTCATTGATCGTGACGCGGACCGGGATCTCCGGGAAAGTCTCGGCCTCGGCAAGGCCCATGGCGATGAGGACGATGTCCGTCGTGAAGAGACGGTCGCGGTCCCAGCCCCGGACGGATCCGGCCACCTTCTCGTAATACTCGGTGAAATGGCCGAAGGATACCGTGAGGAGGCGCTGCACGAACGCACGGTCGCTGTCCACGGTCTTTCCCTGCGCGGAAAGGATATCGCTCATGAACAGGGGCGGAAGTTCCCAGCGGCCGGTACGGACGATGTCGTCCAGCATCCGGATGACACAGGAAAGGGCGTAGGAGAGGTCACCGGCCCAGAGGATGGAGCGGTCCTCGAGGATGTCCCAGAGAGCGTCGTCGTCCTCGAACTCGTTCTCGAAGATTTTCTTGAACAGGCGGACATCCTGAGCGAGGGAAACCTCGGGATCCGACAGATAGGCGGCGTAGTAGGGACGGCTCTTGACAGCCTCCAGCACGCGGTGGATGAGGGCGTCGTCCTGGTCCCAGGAGTATTTCTTGCGTTCCAGGAATTTCTGGAAATCGGGATCGGACTCCAGCAGGGGCGCCAGGCCGTTCCGGACGAATTTCAGGTTGGGATGAAGTTCTTCTTCGGTGGGGTTGAACTTGAGGCGGAGCGCTTCCGCCTGCCGGGCGGCCTCCGCCGTCAGCGGAATGACGATGGAGAGCAGGTAAACGCTCAGGTCACGGGTCGCCTCGCAGGAGGCGTCCAGGGCGGCCAGGGCGTCCTTCAGGGTCATGTCCCGGTTCTCCGCATAGGAGTAGAGGACCTTGAAGGCCTTGACGCGCAGCATTCTTCGATTCAGCATAGGTGTCAAATATTTGGACAAAGTTAGCGTTTTTTAATTATTTTCCCTACATTTGTCCTATAGAAATGCTAAAAGGACAAAGCCATGTACAGTGAAGATTACGAAAGGGCCCGTGCCCAGGAGAGGAATACCGAAGACGTGTACTCGAAGCCGGTCCGTGCCGGCAAGCGTACCTACTTCTTCGATGTCAAGGCTACGAAGGGGAACAACGATTTCTACCTGACCATCACCGAGAGCAAGCGCCGCCAGGAACAGGACGGCACGTTTTCTTACGACAAGCATAAGATCTTCCTGTACAAGGAAGACTTCGAGAAGTTCGCGGAAGGGCTGGAGGATGCGGTGACCTACATCCGCACCCGCCTGCTGAAGGACGCCCCCGACAGCGGCGACACCCAGCCGGACGGCCCCTCGTTCAACAACGTTTCCTTTGACGAGTTTTAACCTGAAAGACCGGCTGCGCACCCCGCTGCCGGTCTTTTTGACTGACGGAAAACTTCCATGATCCTCCTGAAGAACATCCTTCTGAACGGCGCCCCGGTGAACATCTTCATCGAGGGAAAGCGGATCTTCCGGATCCTTCCCGCCCCGAACACCGGCGACATCGTGCCGGACGAGACCGTGGACTGTACCGGCAAGGCGGTCATCCCCGGCTTCATCAACATGCACACGCACGCGGCGATGACGCTCCTGCGCGGCATCACCGAGGACGTCCCCCTGCACAAGTGGCTTTCCCGGATCTGGGACATCGAGGCCCGGATCGACGAGAATTTCATCTACTGGGGGACCAAGGTCGCCTGCCTGGAGATGATCAAGAGCGGCACCACCACCTTCAACGACCAGTACTGGTATGCCACCAGTGCGCGGCAGGCTGCCCTGGAGATGGGGATCCGGCCTTTCATTTCCTTCGTCATCCTGGACAATTTCGACAAGGCCACGGCCGAGCACCAGCGCATGCGGTGCATGGAACTGTATGAGTGGTCCAAGGAGTGGGGCGAAGCCTCGCACCTGGCGATGTCGGTCCATTCCGTCTATACCGTCAGCGAGGAGATGATCCTCTGGGCCAGCCGGTTCGCCCAGGATCACGGGATGCAACTGCACATCCATGTCTCGGAAACGGAAAAGGAGAACCTGGACTGCATGAAAGCCCATGGCGGGCTCACCCCCACCGAATACCTGGACTCCCTCGGCGTGCTGGGACCGCATGTGGTCGCCGCCCACGCCCTGTGGCTCACCGACCATGACGTGGAACTGATGGGACGGAACCGCGTGAACTGCGTCCACAACATCAACTCCAACGCCAAGCTCGCCTCCGGCTACAAGTTCCGGTACGAGGACCTGCGCGACGCCGGTGCGAACATCTGCCTCGGCACCGACGGCGCCGCCTCGTCCAACAACCTGGACATGCTGGAGACCATGAAGACGGCCGCCCTTTTCCAGAAGGCGGTCACCATGGATCCCTCGCGCATGCCGCTCGGGGAACTGATGGATGCCGCGACCGTCAACGGAGCGCGCGCCCTGAAACTGGACACCGGCGAGATCCGGGAGGGCGCCATCGCGGACCTCTCCATCGTGGACACGGACAATTCCTACTTCCTCTCCCCCGGTTCGTTCCTCGCGAACCTGGTCTATGCCGCCCACAGCGACGTCATCTCCTCCGTCATGGCGTCGGGACGTTTCGTGATGCGGGACCGCGTAGTCCCGGGCGAGAAGGAGATCCTCGCAGAGGCCCGGAAGGTCCTCTGCCAGATTTAAAAAACAAACTGATAACCACATAGTTATATGGACGCCAGACTCGAACGGATTTACAGCGCCGCCGACTGCCTCCGGGAATTTCTCGGAGACCGGCAGCCGGAAATAGGCATCGTCCTGGGCAGCGGGCTCGGAAAACTCGCCGACCAGATCAAGGACCCCCTCGTCATCCCCTACAAGGAGATTCCGGGATTCCCCGTCTCCACCGCCATCGGCCACAAAGGCAATTTCATCGTCGGCAAACTCGGCGGAAAGTGCGTCATCGCGATGCAGGGCCGCATCCATTACTACGAAGGTTACGGAATGGACCTTGTCGTCCTTCCCGTGCGCGTGATGATTTCCATGGGTATCCGGAAACTGTTCGTCTCCAATGCGGCGGGCGGCGTGAACTACGACCTGCACGTCGGGGACCTGATGGTCATCAAGGACCACATCAACCTCCTGCCCAATCCCCTCATCGGTCCGAACCTGGACAAACTGGGGCCGCGTTTCCCGGACATGACACGTCCGTACGACCCCGCCCTCATCAAACTGGCGGAAGCCGTCGCGGCCGACCAGGGCGTCGTCCTCAAGAAGGGCGTGTACGTGGGCGGCACCGGCCCGTCCTACGAGACCCCGGCGGAGTACAAGTACTTCCGGCTCATCGGCGGCGACGCCGTGGGCATGAGCACCGTTCCGGAGGTCATCGCGGCCCGGCATGCGGGGGTCCCCGTCTTCGGCATCTCGGTCATCACGAACGAGGCCCACGACGATTATGCCGAAGACTATGTGAATGACGGTCACGACGTCGTCGTCGCGGCGGATGCCGCAGCGGACCGGATGACCGCCCTGATACGTGAAATGATTGAAAGACTTTAATTTACATGACCTTATCTGAAATGATCAATACCGCCGCCGACTACCTGCGTTCCAGGATCGTCCCGCGGCAGCCCGAAGTGGGCGTCATCCTGGGCAGCGGCCTCGGCAAACTGGCCGACGAAATCGAAGAGCCCCTCACCATCCCCTACGGCGACATCCCGGGATTCCCCGTCTCCACCGCCATCGGCCACAAGGGCAACTTCATCGTCGGCAAACTCGGCGGGAAATGCGTCATCGCCATGCAGGGGCGCATCCACTATTACGAGGGGTACGAGATGTCCCAGGTGGTCCTCCCCGTCCGCGTGATGGTGAAGATCGGGATCCGGACCCTGTTTGTGTCCAACGCCGCCGGCGGAACGAACCTCGGCTATCACGTGGGCGACCTGATGATCATCCGCGACCACATCAACCTGATCCCGAACCCGCTCATCGGCCCGAACCTGGACGAATTTGGTCCCCGTTTCCCGGACATGACACGCCCGTATGACCCGGCGCTGATCCGGAAGGCGGAGGAAATCGCCGCCGAGGAGGGAATTCCCCTTCGCAAGGGCGTCTATGTCGCCATCAGCGGACCTTCGTACGAGACGCCGGCCGAATACCGGTATTTCCGCCAGATCGGGGCCGATGCCGTGGGCATGAGCACGACGCCGGAGGTCATCGTGGCCCGACACAGCGCGATTCCGGTCTTCGGCATGTCCGTCATCACCGATGTCGCCCACGCCACGGACGACGAGGAGTACGTCACAGACGGCGAAGCCATCGTGCAGGCGGCCAACGCCGCGGCCGACCGGATGACCGTCATCTTCCGCCGCCTCATCGCCTCGCTCCCCGCCGCAGACGCAAATGCATAATTTATCGTAAAATTCTTTATCAATATTGGGAGAATTTTATTATTTTTGCGTGAATATTGGCTGAACCGTCATGCTGGAAGATATCCGGAAACAGATAGAAAAGCTCATTGCCCGCTATGAGTCCGAAAAGGTGGAGAACGAACGTCTCCGCACGGAACTCGCCGCGAGCAGGGAAAACGGCGAAGCCCTTAGGAGACAGATTTTGGAATTGGAGTCCACGATAGAGACCCTGAAACTGACCGAGGCCTTCACCGGCGGCGGCGACCACGCAGCCGCGAAGGTGAAACTGGACCGGCTGATCCGGGAGATCGACAAGTGCATATCCTGCCTGGAGAATTAGCGCATGGACCAGAAGATCAGCATCAAGATTGCCGAACGGACATTCAACCTGTCCGCCTCCTCCCCCGAACAGGAGGAAGTGATCCGCCTCGCCGCGGAGGCGATCAACCGGCGTCTGGATTCCTACACGCGCAAGAATCCCGGCAAGGCGCTCATCGAGCTCATGTCCATGGTCGCACTGAACGAGTGCGTCCGCCGGATCTACCTCCAGCGGGACATCGACGCCCGGGACGAGGAAGTGAAAGCCCTGGGCAGCGAATTGGACAACTATCTGAAGGACAACGTAAAATAGAGCCGCCGCGCATCACGCGCTGAAAACAACACGTACATTGTACCGAGTTTTCTCAGACCGGGGATGACGGGCCCGGGTGACCTGGAACGGGGATTCCGCCACCTGGCGGGACGCGGGATATCAGGAACCGGTCGGGACTCAAATCTTGTTATTCAAGATTTTCTGGCACGATGGCGACGGCTTTTTTTTCAAAACCATGCAGGTCTCCCGGAAGGAAGACCTGCATTTGTATAAGGACACATTGAAACACAATATATTATGAACATCGTATCATTACTTGTCGGATTTGTTGCGGGAGCCGTCGTGGCCCTCGCCGCCTACATACTCATCCGCAGGTCCATCCTCAAGGGAAAGAAGGAAGAAATCCTCGAGAAGGCCGAGATCGAAGCGGAGAAGATCAAGAACGAGAAGATCCTCCAGGCCAAGGAGAAGTTCCTCTCCCTCAAGTCCGAGCACGAGGAGTACATCAACGGAAAGAACGCCCAGGTCCGCGAAGCCGAGTCCCGCGTCAAGCAGAAGGAGAACACCCTGAACCAGAAGATCAGCGAGGTGGACCGCAAGAACAAGGAAGTGGAGAACGTCAAGTCCTCCCTCAAAGGCCAGCAGGAAGCCCTGAAGCGCAAGGAGGAGGAGTACGAGCAGCGGATCGCCCAGGCCAACCGGCAGATCGAGTCCATCGCCGGCATGACGGCCCAGGAGGCCAAGAACCAACTCATGGAGAACATGAAGGCGGAGGCCCGAACCGAGGCCCAGGCCTACATCAACGACACGATCGACGAAGCCCGCCTGAACGCCGCCAAGGAAGCCAAGCGCATCGTCATCAACACGATCCAGCGCACCGCCACGGAAACGGCCATCGAAAACGCCGTCACCACCTTCCCGATCGACAATGACGAAATCAAGGGCCGCATCATCGGCCGCGAGGGCCGCAACATCCGCGCCCTGGAGGCGGCGACCGGCGTCGAGATCGTCGTGGACGACACCCCGGACGCCATCATGCTTTCCGCCTTCGACCCGGTCCGCCGTGAAGTGGCCCGCTTGGCCCTGCACCAACTGGTCGTGGACGGCCGCATCCATCCCGCCCGCATCGAGGAAGTGGTCACCAAGGTCCAGAAGCAACTCGAAGACGAAATCCTCGAGACCGGCAAGCGTACCTGCATCGACCTGGGCATCCACGGGATGTCCATGGAACTCGTGCGCCTGATCGGCCGCATGAAATACCGTTCCTCCTACGGACAAAACCTCCTGCAGCACTCCCGCGAAGTCGCGAACATCTGCGCCATCATGGCCTCCGAACTGGGCCTGAACCCGAAGATCGCCAAGCGCGCCGGCCTCCTGCACGATATCGGCAAG
>ODAJ012190349.1_pt1 | contig 16348 bp, 20 predicted proteins | sample 1539241 | NCBI WGS metagenome assembly ODAJ01 (sample SAMN02144231, study PRJEB22623) | gut metagenome | biome: sheep rumen | host: Ovis aries | place: New Zealand
TCATATTAAAATCAAAGAACAAATGACAGACGAACAGAACATTTGAGCGTTCCCGACAAACGGGAAGCGGCGTAAGCCTAAGGGCAAAAAAACAACGAATTATCAAGGAACTATGACATTAAACGAATTATTCAGACGAACGGGAGAGCCGACCTACCACACACCCATTGCGGTGATTGGCGAGTTGGTGAACCATAGCGGCGGGCAGGTGACAATCATCAACCCGCCGTATGAGCAGGCACCGAGACAGAAGCGATGGTGGAAGCGTTCTTTCAGATTTATGAAGGGACGCTTTTACATTACGTTCTCGAATTGCCGAGTGAAGAAACGTCCGACATCATGCGACCATGAGTGTTCGCAGAAGTTGACGGACAACATGCGAGAGATTAAGGGCTACCGATACAAGCAGCAGAAAGGGCTGTGTCCTGAGTGCGGTCAGCCGTTCGACATCAAGGAAATGGAACTACACCACGTTTTGCCTTGGGCACGTTTCCCAGAACTCAGAGCGCGAAAGGCTAACATGATTCTCCTTTGCCACAAGTGTCACAAGGAAATCCATTGCAACCCGTGGAAGAACATTGAAATGATGAAGGCGAAAGCTGAAGAATTAGGAATTGACCTCAAAGAGAAATACGACTATGGCAAAGATAGACAAGACGGGCGACGCGGCGATCATGCCGCTGCACAAGATTCTGATGAGGATGTGCGGACAGACGGGCTACACACCCGACGCGGTGTTTGAAGGATTGCTTGACTACATCATCGGCTATCTGAACCCGTCGCTCACTCCAGAACCGATTGAGGGCTGGAAGTTCAAGCCCAAGGACACACCGACATTCCACGAAATGATGCAGACCGTGTTCCGCATCTATTCAGAAGAGATACCACGGCGAAGATGGTACGACCCGTTTGGCGACCTCTATATGGCGATACATGCCGGAGGCGGTGGCAAGGGTCAGTTCTTCACACCTCCAAGCGTGGCGCAATGTGTGGCCGACGTGAACATAGCTGGATGGGACGAGCCGACAGGACAGCCCACCCCGTTCGGACACCGCATCACCATTGCCGACTGCGCAGCGGGTAGCGGGCGAATGCCGTTGGCTGGCTATTGCTCCATACTGCACAAGATGCAGCACGATTGGGGCTACACTCCGCAGCAGGCAGAAGCCCGACGGCCTTACATCTCGTGCGAGGACTTGGACTACAACTGCGTGAAGATGGCGGCTATCAATATGGCCGTGCATGGGTGCTTTGGCGAGGCTATCTGCCACGATTCACTCTGCGAGCCCGACAAGGTGCGGCTGGGTTACATCGTCAACGAAAGCATGTGGCCGTTCCCTACCAACGTGCCAAGCATCCGCAAGGAAATGGACCCGATGCGGTTTGTCGCCACTCGCCTTTGGGCTATGCGTGGCAGTGCTGACCGCAAGACAATATACAACGAACAACCCACCGACCGCAACAATGCTACGGCAGTTCTACCCCTCGGCGGTGGGGAACAGAGTCAGGAAAGTGGCGTTTCAGACTTCACGCCTGAAACACCTCTTTCCGACCCTGTTCAACCGAAAGACAACAAACAACCCGTACAACTGGAACTATGGTAACTATCAGCAAGACCCCACAATCGGCCAACCTCCGCGAGTATTGCGGATGGACGGGCAACACTAAGGACGACATCGTGACCACCGGCACCATCTACCACGACACCGCATCGAAAGGCTGGCGAAACGGCAAGCGCGTGTTCAAGGACTGCTATCGTGCCGAGATAACCATCAGCGGACAGCGATACCGCCACCGCTCGAAAGACCGCGAGGACTGTGTGCAATGGTTGAAGGCTGTGCGCACGGGCAAGATTAAGCCTACGGACAACAAGGCCGACTGGTGGCGAATGGAACAGCGCAAGGACGACCTCGCCCGCATCGACGAAATCATCGTCAGTGCTGCCGAAGAGTCGGTCTTGCTCTACGACTACCACCAGACGGGAGACCTATCGGCCATCAATGACTATCTGGAGAAGCGGCTGCTGCCTCACATGGCATACTACTGCGCCCACACCCTCCACTTCGGACGTGACCGCACCATCACCGCCTCACGTCAGGCAGCAGCCCTATTGCTCACCCGCATCACCGCAGGCAAGCCCGTGATGAACTTCACCGCCACCTGTAAGCGTATGCTCCGGGTGCACAAGCGGCACGGCAACTTCTTCTACTACGAGAACGCACCCGAGCAGGTGAAGCTCATGGTCAACGGCATGAACCTCGACGGGCTGGCCGAGGTGTGGAAGGTAACAAAAGACCGCCGCATCTGAGCGCGAGTAAACCCCCGCCCGCTTTTTGCGGTATAATTGCCGACGTGCTGGCGGCATAGTGCCCAGCACAAAACAATCATCCATCAATAGATTCATACAGACATGAAAGAATTGAAGATGAAGGACATCGTGTTAGGGCATTACACGAATGTCTATGAGACTGAAATGGACGGCGTGACCGTCCGAGTTTTTAAACCAAAGACGATGGGCAAGCTGCCCACCTACGCCATGCAGAGCGAACTGGATTGGCGTGTGAGAGATGCGAAGAACTGGGAACTTACAGAGCGCGGGTGTCGCAAGGTGCAGTGGTGGTTAGGCAACCCCGACTATGGCGTATGGGACGCGCAGATTGTCAGGCGTTTCAACCCAAGAACGATGACGCTCGACTTCTACTTCGCATCCATCATCATCCGACCGTACTCTCGTCAGGCATATGACTGGTATTGTGAGCACTCGTGTGTTGGCAATCCCGTGGCCCGCCTTGCCCTGATGTGGGACAGCCGCAACTTTGACCGCAACGGCGGCTACGACACGTCCTACGGTGCCTACCAGAACCAGGACGAGGTGAACGGGTATTTATACTCAGGCAAGCAGGTTGCGCCGTATGACTGCATCACTGACCCGAAGTTTGACCCGTGCCCGTTGCCTGACGATTTCGACAACGGCGACTTCGACGATGACACCGACCGCCGCTGCGTGAAGTTTAAGGCCACTGACGAGGAGATTATCTACAACGCCGTCATGGGCAAGGACGAAGCGAAGCGAGACGGCGGCACTGAACTGATGCACGACTGCGCAAAAGTTTTCTGCGACTTCCGCAAGCTGCGACCAGAGGTTACAGAGATGCACTTCTACACCGACCAACTGTTAGACACAAGCAATGAGGAATGAGACATTTTTTTAAATTCATATTGTTGCTGTATTTGATGACTGCGTGCTCCACCCCCGAAGTCGTTCATGTGGTGGAGCACCATCATGACACCGTGACCGTCACCGGGTGGCAGCGCGACAGCATCTACGTCCACGACAGCGTGATGGTGACCCACTGGGGCGACACCGTCTACGTCGACCGCTGGCACACCATGTGGCGTGAGCGCATCATTCGCGACAGCATCCGCGTGGCCACGCACGACAGCATTCCCGTGCCCTACCCCGTCACCGTGACGAAACATGTGCCCGCACCGCTCAGCTGGTGGCAGCGCATCCGTATCTATGTCGGCGGAGTGGTCATCGTCGGTGGCGTCATTGTCATCCTCCTTGGGTGGCTCACAGGAACGCTACGAAGGAAATTGAGAAAATGAGAAACCCCAGCCGTGAGGCTGTTAGCGACCCCGCGAGGGCAAGCACTGAAAACAATCAACATGGTTAATAGGATTTTTGACCGAGGAGGGCTTCTTTTAGGTTTTTATTCGCCCTCCTCGGGTTTTTCTCGGCCTTTTTAGTTAATTATTGCAAATATGGAATAAATAATTGCCAAAAATATTGTATATATGGAATAAAAGTATTATCTTTGCATCGTAAAACTTAAACAACAAACATCCTAAGAACACCGGCGGCAACGGGTAACAGCGGCAGAAAAAATGAAAAAGCAAATCCTCGAAAAGAACCTTTCAATTGTAGCAGGCGTTTCAGTTGAAATCACCTTTGCACGCACAAACCTTGTAACCTTCGCATGGGAAGGCAACCACCTGTCAGCATTCGACAATCTCCAGGCTTATTTCAAGGGCATCCTCTTTGATTACGAATACGACGAAGAATGTGACTACTCAGTCTGCTGCATGAGCATCTAAACAACCAACGGGATGGACAACCCTCCCACCTTATAACCAATCAAATAACAATTTAAAACATATAGGAACTATGAAGAATCATTTTATCAGTTACGACAAGGCCGACTTCAATGGCGACGAAACGCAGAACAAAGTGTTTGAATTGATGGCTGTCTGTATAGCCGACGGCACGCGCATCATCATCGAGCGGGAGAAGAAAAAAGGCAGACGCTACCTCATGGTCGATTTCTCGCCAACCGACAAGAGCAACACCAATTTCATTATGGACAACTACGTTTGCGCCATTACCAGCGTGGAAGGTGACGACGAAGGCGACTTCAGCGAAGACTTCACCAACTACCTCGACGCTTGCCGGTGGCTGGCTGACTTCATCAGCAAGGGTGACTTCACGGAAATATACATCGAAACTTATTAAAGTGAAACCATGACTAAGAACGAACAGGAACGCCAGCGCATAGGCCGCCGCATCGCTGAAATACGCAAGACGGTGCCGTGGACGGACGAAATGGGCATCCATCGCACGGGCATGACGCAGATGGAACTGGCACGGCGCGCGGGCATCAGGCAGAGCAACCTGTCGAGGATAGAGTGTGGCGCATATGCCGCCACTATAGACATATTAGCCACCATCATTGACGCGATGGGGTATGAGATAGACTTTGTAACCAACAATAAAAACTGAAATCCTATGAACCTATTGACAATCACATTCCTTATTCTTGCTGTGGCATGGCTTTTCTTGTATTTTGTGGGATGGCTGATGAAACAGCAAACAGAAGACATGAGGCGCAAGGCAGGAAACGTCGTTGCTGAGCCAGCGGAAGACAACGCCAAGAAAGCAATCGAGGAAAAGCAGGAAGAGCAGCCCGAAGAGCAGCACGAAGAAAAGCCAAAGCCCAAGCCAAGGCAAAAACCAAAGGCAAGGAAGAAACTGAAATATTTCTACAAAAACGATAAGGGGAACGTATGGCCAGCCGAATATTGGCACATGAACAACTATATTGACTTCAAGGTGGCTGGAGTCAATTTTAGGGGCGACCTGTCGGCCTACACTGGTGAGTTCATGGGCCGTTTGATAGACGAGCCTGATAACGAGTACGACCCTAATGCTATACGTGTAGAACACCAGGACGGGATGCTTATTGGGTATGTACCAAAGGACATGACGCAGAAGGTGCGTGAGTTCAAGGCCACGCCATGCGACTGCTATGTCTACGTGGGTAAGCTAAAGGGCAAGGATGGTGAACGCCATTTCTTCGCGCTGTGCTACGTTACCGAAAGACCATTCGGAGAATAACACTAAATCAACCATCAACGACGGGCCGGGGTTACACCTCGGCCCGTTTTTTTTTGTTTTCACAAACACAGCACAAACACAACACAAACACTTCATGCAGCGATTGCACAAATCGCACAAATCGCACAAACGCCAGGTAAACCCCAGCGGCCATTTGCCGCGTATTGCAAATGGAACTACCATTCAGAATCATCACGACAAGGCGGTGGCGCGCGCTGAACAGCAGGCTCGATGCGCTGACGCGAAACGTAGACAACCTTCTGCGGCGGGTTGACGCGCTGACCGGCAAGACCCGCAACACCGACAACCGCCAACAGGAGATGAGTAAAGAGGTGAGGAAGATTAAAAGAACGCTGAATAACAATGGCAATACACTGGCAAGTAAAGTTTAAGTCACTCAGGACTGATACGCTCTACACCGTCAACGTCTATGACGATGACTACTCCGGCGACCCCGTGCAGCTGACGGGTGCCGCCCAGCCGTTTGTTACCCAGGAGGATGACGACGATGACTGGTTTACGCCCATCCGCACGCAGTCTGGCTACCTCCGAATTGTCGACACGGGCAAGGACAATGAGGGCAACGCCTTCGACTGGCGCGACCTGATACCCGCCACCGACACATCGAGGCCAGTGACTCTGACCGACGCTGACAACGAGGTGATGTGGAAGGGATTCATCCAGGCGCAGAACTTCGGCACCCGCACCTTTGAGATGCCGCAGGAAAGGGAGTTCCCCTTACAGTGCCCACTATCCATACTGAGTTGCAAGATTGTGAGTGCCGCGCCTGGTGCGTTCAGGAATTTCGCCTACCTGCTGAAAGCCATTACCAACACCATACCCGCCGACTGTCAGCCTGATAGCATCGTCATACAGGGTGGCAGCGATGCCCAGCAATGGCTGCTGAAGATGACCGACTGGCAGAACATGACCACGCTGAACAAGACTACCCTCGAAGGTCGTTTCAACATGTTTGAACTGCTTGAGGAGGTCTGCCGCTATTGGGGATGGACGGCACGCACACATGGCAGCAGTCTGTTTCTTGTTTGCCCCGATGACATGGACGAGCAGTCGTTCCTCACGCTTACACCTGAACAATTGGCGACAATGGCCGCAGGCGACTCCGCAGGCACGGTGACGAGTGGATTCTCGTCAGTTGTGTTCGGCAACGACATCTTTGCATCAGTCAACCAAAACGACTACCAGTTGCGCGGCTACAACAAGGCCGTGGTGCACCCAGACATCAACCGCGCCGACGAGTACGTCGACCCGTTCACCACCGAACTGGAACGCAAGATGGACTCCCACACATGGAATGATGGCTACTCCGATTGGAACGTCCATGCGCACTATACGCCCGACGAGTCGGATACATACACGGCCTACATATATGCACATGCCTTCAGCGGCCTTGCATCGTTCAACTTTGCGGTAGCCACGACGAATAATGAGAACGAGGACATAGGCAACGTCATCCGCTTTAAAAAAACGTACACCGGTAACAACTTTGTAATTATTCAGACCAATTTCGACCACGACTACAGCAACGGATTCTTCCGCATCTACGGCACAACCTACCGTGATGGAGTAAAGTGGGAAGACCGCACGGGAGGTTTCTACATGGGCAACTGTGACATGTGGGCGCGTTTTGGCATAGGCAGCAAATACACCGATGCACTATGGTGGGACGGCGAGAAGTGGGTGAACAGCATGACGGAGTTCCGCATCACCATCGGCAACATCAACGACCTGATGTATTCGCGTTACTGGCCAGACATGGCAATATCCAACGCTAAGAACACAAGCGTCATCAACACCCCTTCAGCCTTGCATGGCAGAATCTTCTTCTACCTACTCGGCAGCAACTACCCGTCCATGCCCACCTTCAACAACGAGAAGACATTCGACATCCAGGGCTTCAGGCTTCAGTTTGAGAAGAACAGCACCGTCACGAAGTCGAGCATGCCCAACTCGGGCTACGTCATTGTCAAGGACTTAGAGATAGATGAGGACTACAAGTATGAGGCAGGACAGCAGAATACGCTGGCAAAAGAGTATAGCGTTGACACGGTGTTCGCCACCTCAGGCATCATGCACCCAGCGTATGGCGTGCTACTGAATCAGAACGGCACGCCGTTCACCGGCTACGACTACGGCAGCACGGGTACGCTCGTGGCTCCCGAGCAGCACCTTGCCAACCGCATCATCACCTATTGGAACAACTCACGGCGAAAGATGGAGCTGGAACTTCTCGCCGACAGGATAGACTTCACGCCCAGGATGAAGGGCGTGTTCTTGGGCACCACTGTCTACCCTGCAATCATCAGCCACGACTGGCGCGAGGACGTTATCAACGTGGTGCTCATGGATTGTGACACACAAATATAACTTATATACAAATGGAAACACCTTTTGACACTATCATCAGTATTGTGACGCTGCTGTTTGGCGGCGGCGGCATCGGAGCGCTACTCGGGTGGCGCTGGCAGAAGAGGAAGGCCAAGGCCGAAGCCAAGCAGGCCGAAGCTGAAGCCGAGAAGGCGAAGTTTGAGGCGACCCAGGCCAACACGCAGCTCATCAAGGACATCCAGTCGAGCTACCAGCAGCTGGCCAGCGACCTGAAGGCGAATCTTGACACACAGCAGGAGTACAACGACGAGCAAAAGCAGTACATCAGCGAGCTGAAGCAAGACCGGCAGCACCTGCGCGAGGAGCGCGACGAGCTGCGTGGCCGCATTGACAAGCTGGAGTCAACGCAGCGCGACCTTCAGTTTGAGGTAGCCCGCAACTCACGGATGGTGGCCTTCATGCGCCCTTTCCTATGTGGGCGCGAGGGTTGCGCCATCCGCACGCCCGTGCCCATATCGGCCACAGGGGAGATTGAGAAACCAGAACCAAAGGACATAGAACCCTACGACGACAAAGACTGACAGCACCATGAGCATGACCATATACAAACAAGGCTCGCGCGGCGAGCTGGTGAAGCAGATTCAGCGGGCGTTGAAGCTCTACCCCGACGGCATCTACGGACCGCTAACGGCAGAGCGCGTGCGCGAGTTCCAGGCCGCACACGGTCTGAAGGTAGACGGCATGGTTGGCCCGGCCACGCTGGCCCGCCTGCTGCCCCCAGTGGTGGCCACGGTGCTGAAGATGAAGAAGAGCCGACGCACCATCAACGAAATCATTGTGCATTGCAGCGCCACGCCCGAGGGCAAGGACTACACCGTTGACGACATCACCCGATGGCACAAGCAGCGTGGTTTCGCCACCATTGGCTATCATTACGTCGTCTATCGCGACGGCAGCATCCACGACGGACGCGACGTTGACGTGGCAGGTGCTCACTGCACTGGCCACAACAGCCACAGCATCGGCGTTTGCTACGTGGGCGGATGCGCTTCCGACGGCAAGACACCGAAGGACACGCGCACCGAAGCGCAGAAGGCCTCCATGCTGTGCCTGCTCATTGACTTGAAGAAGCTGTACCCAGGGGCTAAGATACACGGGCACCGTGACTTTGCGGAAAAGGCGTGTCCCTGCTTCGATGCGACAAGGGAATACATGAGAATATAGTAGTTGTTGTAACATCTTTTTTGGTTAGTTTTTTTTATTACTTTTTTCTTCATTTTTTGAGTCCAAGCGTGGGACAATGGGTGGCAGCGGCCACCCTTTTTTGTGTTTGGTAAACCTGTCCGGCCAAAATGAGGGATAAGTATGAAAACAAAAGTTGAAATCAACCAACAGCTGCTCGACAACCAGCGCGAGGCACTGAGGGCGTGCATGACCGTCGATTCGGAGATGGGAAAGCGGCTTCGTGAAGCCATCTTTCAGGAATTGAAGGCGGCTCGTAACAAGATAGTCGAGTCCATCCGCTTTGACAACGGCGACCCGCGCGGCACGGCACACGCCGTGAAGCGGTACGTCGCCAGCAAGTATCTGGGTGGCGTGGTGTCAATAGCACAGTATAAAACGAAAGCGACAGGCGTAAAGAGCAATTACGAAGCCCCACGCACACTCAGACCTGGACAGCGTGGCGGTAATAGGATGAAGCGCAGTGCTAACACGCAGAGGTATCTCAGTTACGGCCCGCAAGACCGCATGTTCATGCTAAACTGGGTGGACCAAGGCACACGGGTTCGCTACTCTGGCCACGGGCGCAACGGGAAGACGGAAGCTGCCTATGTGAAGTTTGTATTGGATCACGAAGGCACTGGGCGGCGAGGAGCCATCGCACCGCGTGGATTCTTTAAGACACTTGGTGAACCGGCTTTGGAGACCGCCATCAAGAACCTTGGGCAGATGGTTGAGGAGGAGTTTGAGAAACTTTTAAAGTCGTAATCTATGGCTGGAACAAGTGTACTAAAACTAAAAGTTGACGGCAACGAATATGATGCCGGGCTGAAGAAAGCCCAGAGCGGTCTGCAGGCGTTGGAGAAGTCGCTGAGAGATGCGGGCAAGTCGTTCAGCGACGTCGACAAGCAGGTGGTGGAATATGTGCGTGCCATCGGCCAAATGGACACCACGGCGAAGACAAGTCGCGGTGCCTTGCGTGACATGACGCAGACCCTCACCGACCTCACCTTGCAATACCGTGCCTTGACGGACGAAGAGAAGAAGTCGCCATTTGGAGAAGCATTGTCACAAAGCCTGGCAGACCTCACTCAAAGAGCTTCAGACATCAATGATGCGATGGGTGATGTTAGCCAGAGCATTTCCAATGCAGCGAGCGACACCAGGACTTTCGACCAAGTGGCAGGAGGTTTCTCGTTTATGGTCAGCGGGCTACAGACGGCGCAAGGTGCTGCCAAGCTGCTCGGCATTGAGTTTGGCAACGACATCGAAATTATCGCCAAGTTACAGGCGGCGATGGCTGTCACGTCTGGCCTACAACAGATACAAAACATGCTTCAGAAGCAGTCTGCCTTGATGCAAGGTATTATTGCATTACAGACACGCTTCAATTTTCTGGCAAAGATGAACCCCTACGCCCTGCTGGCGACCGGTGCAGCTGTTCTCGTCACTTCTCTTGTTGCATTGACAAGCAAAGAGGATGAGCAGGTAAAGAAGATGGAAGAAGCGAGAAAGGCCGCTGAAGATTTGAAAAATGAGTGGGATAAAATCTCCAATAATACAGCAGGAGCACTATACGGAAAGTTTATAACGCTCCAAGCCTCCTGGGAAAAACTTCAAACTGTAGGAGAAAAAACTCAATGGATAAAAAACAACACATCCGCATTTAGCGAGCTTGGTGTCAGTATTAAAAGCATTAGTAACGCGGAGGATGTTTTTGTCAATAATACTGACAAAATGATTAAGTCCATAGAGTTACGTGCTCGCGCTGCTGTGTTACAAAAGCAAATTGAAAAATCGCTTGAAGACGGCATTAAAGACGAAAACGGGCTGTACACACTCGGTTATGCCGTTTCTCAAAATCTTGCTAAAGAACTTGCCGAAATACAATCTGAATTGCAAGGTTTGATGGGAACGGCATCAGTTGCAATAAATGGAGGAGGAGGAGGCAAAAATACTTCACAGGCAGTAATTGCCCCACAATATAGCGTAGCTGGGCTTACCGAGGATTTAAGATATTTACAACAGGAACAACAGAAAGCGACAAATACAGAAGAATGGAGAACGTATGCGGACGCTATTAGAGCAGTTGATGACGAAATAAAAAAAATAAAAGGAGAGCTGAGCTCTCTCGGGACTGCTAATGCAAGCGGTATTAGTATCAGTGCTATTCTTTCAGGTGATGCTGCGGCCGCGCAAGAGAGCTTCAGGAAACAAAAACTGGAACCAAAACTGGTCGAGAAAAAAGAGGTAAAGTTGACCGAGCAGATGGGCCAGATGGTCGGCGGCATCAACAGCATGGTGAGTGGAATTGAGGGGCTTGGCATTGAGTTGCCGAAGGGCTTTAAGGATGTTATTGGAGGCATGCAGAGTGTCATCAGCATCATGTCGGGTATCTCTTCCATTCTTGTAGCCATTGAAGCCATCAGCACTGCCGACACAATCATTCCCTTCCACACCGGTGGCGTGGTGCGTGCAGCCCGTGGTTATCGCGTGCCAGGTAACTACGGCTATGATGCTGTTCCTGCTATCCTCACCAGTGGCGAGACAGTGCTGACGCGTGCACAGGCGGGGAACCTTGCCAGTCAGTTAGCAGAGCGCAACAGCGGCATGGTGATGCAACCCTACGTGGAGGGAGAGAAGATATTCCTGGGTATGAACAACACCAGCAAGCGCATGGGCAAGGGAGAGATTGTCACCACGTCGATGCTGCGCCAATATGGACTTTTAAACTAACATAATTATGGCAATTATACACGGCAGGAATCTTATTGTAAAATGGAACGGCACCGCCATTGCCGGTGCTCGTTCCTGCGAGCTGAACGTGCAGTGCGAAACCATAGAAGTCAGCTCGCCAACTCAAGGCGTGTGGCGCGAATATATAGCAGGGCGAAAGGGATGGACAGTCACCTGCGGACAGCTTGTTACCGAAGTGGAAAACAATATTGACATGGTTGGCGAGCGCGTCACTTTGCGCTTCGGCACGCGCGACAACAGCGACTACGTGGAAGGCGTGGCCATCGTCACATCATGGAAAGCCACTGGCAACATCGGGAGCCTGACGCAAGGCAGCTTCTCGTTCCAAGGATGCGGGCCGCTGACTTGAGTAAACCCTGAACAGCAAAACAGGCAATAAGAAAAGGAAAGAACTATGGAATTGTTCGGATTTAACTTTTTTCGCAAGCGCGAAGTGCCAGCCCCCACGGGGACGCTGACCACCACCGACCCCGCCGCGCCGGAGAACCAGACACAGCCGAAGGGTGGCAACTGGGCGGCTAATGTGGTTAGTCCCCACGGCATGTCGTCGCTCATGGTGCCTGCGTGGCATCGTGGCGTGTCGCTCATCATGCAGACGATGGGACAGATGGAAGTGGAGTATCAGCGCAAGGACATGGAGGGCGGCAACTTCGTGGAGAGCCTTTACGGCGACAACGGCAAGCTGAACTACTTGCTTCAGGTGCGGCCCAACCCCTATATGTCGGCCTCGCAGTTGCAGGAGCAGATAGAGTTCCGAAAAATCTACTTCGGAAATGCCTACGTCTATTTGGAGCGCGACATTGCCGGTGAGTGGCCCCGTGCTTTGTGGCTCTGTCAGGCAGGAGTCATCAACACGGGGACAGACACCTACACCATACAATATACCCCCAAGCCAGGCGTGTCGCGGGTGAAGACGGTGCCGATGGAGGATGTGCTGCACTTCCGCAACACTTTCCTCACGCCCGACCTGCTCTACGGTATCCCGACACTGCAATTCGCTATGCGGTCGCTACAGATTTCAGCCACGGGCGACGAGCAGACCCTTCAGGACATGGCGAAGGGTGGCCGCTACAAGGTGCTGCTCCAGGAGAAGGAGGCGGCACCCGTCGGCACCCGTGGACGTGCCAACGCGAACCAGTTGAAGGAAATCACGCGACGGTTCCGTGAGGACTGGGCAGCCAACGACGTGCTGCTGCTCGACAACGTGGCCGGTGCTCAGATGCTCAGCCAGACCTCGCAACAGTTGCAGCTCTTGGAGAGCCGCGGCTTCGAGGTGAAGAGCCTGGCCCGGTTGCTGGGCATTCCACTTGTGATGATGATGGAAGGCGACGGTGGCTCATATAAGATGCCGGAACTGGCCACGCAGGAGTTCATGCTGCGCACCATCCAGCCCCGCATCCGCGAGCATGAGGATGAGATGAACAGCAAGCTGCTCAGCGTGGGCGACTTCGGCAAGCGTCGCATCCATATCTGCGAGAAGGCCCTGCGCCGTCTCGACCCGATGCAGCAGGCCAACCTCGACAAGTCAAGACTGGAAACGGGAGCCATGACCATCAACGAGATTCGCCAGCAGTACGACCAGCCCGCCGTTGAGAACGGCGACGAGCCGATGGTCAGCGCGAACATGATGACGCTGAAGGCTCTCATCGCCAAGAGCGAGGGCGCAACGGAACTGAAGCCGGGTAACTACACCGTGAGCGACCCTGCGGGAAAACCGCAGGGCACAGCGGCCAACGGAGAGGAGGGCGCATAGATGGGGTACAGTAGTGGAATGCTGGATAAGAAGGTCGGTATTTGGTCGGTTGACCGCCAGGCCGACGGGCAGGCGGGCGTTAGAGGCACGGGCGGCGTGAAGTACGTGTGCAACGGCTGTGTATGGGGCAGCGTGAAGTGGACGAAAGGTATGCACGCCATGATGGAGGGCGCACTGGAGGCATACGACGTGGTGCAGATACGCATGAGGTGGAGCGACGGCAAATCCCGCAACCTCGACAAAGACTGCCGACTGACAGCCGAGGGCAAGACCTACCAGATACTACAGCTTCAGGATGACCGACGTGAGAACATCGTGCAGATCATCGCACAAGAAACCAACGAACAATTAGGAAAGGAACTATGACAGCAGAAGAACTTTATCAGCAATTTCTCACCCGCTACGACGGCATCATCCGTGGCGGCATCGACGGCGACATGCAGCGTCTCGGCGACATGACCAAGCGCGTCATGCGGTGGATGTCAGTCAATGAGCCGGGCCTTGCAGCCCAGGCCATCGCCATTCTCGACGGAGAGGACAGTCAGCAGTGCCACAACCAACTGAGCGGCCACGAGGCCAGCGAGATTGTGCGTCAGATGGAGCCACAGCCGCAATGGTCACCCCGTCAGGTGCTCGATATGCTGAAAAATGCAGGCTACGCCACCGACGAGCCGCCGTACTTCAACAACTATGCCCTCGCCACCACCATGTGCATGATTCTCTCTGACAGCGGGCAGACGCTTCAGCGCATCATAGGCTCGCCATCGCATCCCGCCACCAACGAGGAGATGCTGGCCAGCGTCTATCAGCTCGCCCTCGACAAGCTGAAGGACAAGGACGGACGGTTTAACATCAGGCGTTATTTCGGCCTTTCGGAATAACGATATAACGATATAACGACATGAAGAAGAAACAGACCATCGCCATTGTGCATTACAACACGCCCGAACTCACTGAGGCGTGCATTATGAGCCTCCGAAAGACCGGGTGCCAGTGGCCCGTCGTGGTGTTCGACAATAGCGACGAACTGCCGTTCAAAAAGCGCATGGCGGGTGTAAAGCGAATTGACAACACCAAAGGACAGCTCATCGACTTCGACGAACTGCTTGCCTCGCACCCCGCAAAGTGCTGGGATATAGCCAAGCTGAGCAACTACGGATCGCTGAAGCACATCGCCAGCGTGCAGAAGTTGTGGGAGCTGTTGCCCGACGGCTTCATTCTCATGGAGAGCGACATCCTGCTCCGACAAGACCCAAGCCCACTGTGGCAAGAGGAATATGCCAGCGTGGGGCGCATACAGTGGCACCAAAAAGGCAACCAGTTCGACATCCCACGTATGCTTCCGTTCCTGTGCTACATCAACGTGCCGCTGCTGACAGCCAACGGCGCACGCTACTACGACCCGAAGCGGTGCTGGGCAGTTGCAGGCGCAACACGGAACGTGCGTGGTAACTGGTACGACACCGGCGCGGCCATGCTTGAGGACATCATGCGCACCAAGCCGCAGTTGGTCGCCAGAAACGTCATCCGACTTGACGACTACTATGTTCACTACCAGGGTGGCTCATGGCGGAAGAACGACATGAAGAGTCAGGCCGAGTGGCTGAAACAGAATGAAGAGTTGTGGAGCAAACAATAAAAAAGACGCATTATGACACCGAACCCGACAAAGGAAGAAATCGACGCCCTGGAGCGCGAAGACCAACGCAACCGAAACGCCAAGATTTTCATCTGTGCGCATACCGACTTTGAGCCTGTCGTGATGAACGACGTTTACGAGGTTGTGGATAGTCGTCAGTTGGGGGAACCGAAGAACGTGCCAAGCCTATTCTACTCCGAGCTGTGGCAGATGCGATGTGTCAGCAAGCGGAAGGAGCTGCCGAAGTATATCGGTTTTGTACAGTACCGCAAGTATCTCGGCTTCATGGACGATGTGCCAGAACTGGGCAAGCTCATCGAAGAGCGCGGAGCCATCACGACAAAGCCCATCGACCTCGAAATGACGATGCGCGAGCAATATGCGACGTGGGGGAATCCTGAAGACCTCACCATCATTACAGACATCATCTGTGAGCAACACCCGGACTTTGCCGAAGCATGGAAGAAGGCTCTCGACAGCAACCTCCTTCACCTTGGTTCCATCGCCATTATGAAGACTGAGGACTGGCGCGAAATGTTCGCGGTGGCGTGGTCGGTCGCCAATGAGTACCTGAAACGGATTGGCGGTGACATCGTGGCGCGGGTGAAGGCGAATGAGAAAGCCTACCACATCGGGGAATATGATTTCACGACGCTGACGCACGAAATCCGCGTGGGCGGTCAGATATGCGAGCGCATCGTATCGGCATGGATGGACTGGAAGTTTCCGAACGCCGCGCTGTTCCCGATGCTGACCGTGGCCGACAAGATTGAGGTGCCGTTCATACCATAAAGTAAACCCCGGCAAGTAAAATCTCCGACTAACGTAACGTGAAATAAAAAATAACGTAAGGACAAATTAAAATTAACGTAACGATATGGCACAATTAACACTGAAGGTCAAGAAGGTGGCCAACAAGAACCTTCGCACGAAAATAAACGGTTTCGCCAGTCGCGCCATCGCTAACGGCGTTGCCACGTTTGACGACATCTGCGCACAGGCAGCGAACAATACGACGCTCCACCCGAAGGAGCTGGCACTGGCTTTCGGGCTGGCTCTCGACGCTGTGCGCGACGCGCTGAAGAACGGCAAGATTGTTGACCTCGACCAGATTGGCCGACTCTATCCCGCCATCAGCAGCCATTGGACTGAGACGGAGGATGAGCAGACGCTTGACGGACTGACCAAGCGCGTGGCCTACCGTCCGAGCACCGAAATCAACACAGCCATTGCA
>ODAJ012145318.1_pt1 | contig 16345 bp, 24 predicted proteins | sample 1539241 | NCBI WGS metagenome assembly ODAJ01 (sample SAMN02144231, study PRJEB22623) | gut metagenome | biome: sheep rumen | host: Ovis aries | place: New Zealand
ATTTTACTTACAATTTACTGATTCAAAAAAATCACCACCATTAGTTATAAGTAATTTCAGCTCTTTCTTTTTTTCATCCCACTCATAACCTGCATTTTTCATCTTTTGAAATAAGAGGTCACGTTGCTCTTTGGTAGCTGGATATACATCTTTTGGTATTATTATATCAGTGCTTATTGAAATATTATTATAATTAAGATTGATACAAGAATAACATTGTTTTAAATCTTTATGAAGCCATAATAAATTGTGTTTTTTAGAATAAAGCACATCACCATCTTTTGCATCTTGAATAGTCCAAAGATGAAATTGAGAATCAATTTCTGAAACAAGCATATCATCCACATAGCCACCAACTGTTTCAAAACAATAGTACGTGTCTCCAACACACCTAATTTTCATAATGTTATCACCTTGTACGACCCATTCTCCTTCACAAAACTTTGGTTCAACATTATCAATAGGTTTTCTGAAATGCGGATCAATTCTGTTGTAATCTTTAATATTAGAATTATCATGTTCTCTTTGTTTTAGAACATACTGACAGTAATATCTGAATAACTTATCCCACATAGCATTATGAAAAGCGTTCTCTATATCCTCACATTCACCATTAGAGACACACATTTTACCTTCATATTTATGAGTATCAAGATAATCTATAAAAGATAATGCACACCTTGTAAGTATACCTTTAGCAAATCTGTTTTGTTCTTCTTCACTTAATTCTGTTATACCACTGTGCTTTTCAATCATATTAAATGCACTGTTGGCACTATGTTCTGCCATTGAAAGATAGTTGTTTATATCAGTAAGAGACTCACTACTGAGAGCATCGTCAATACAAGCACAAGTGTTTCTTATGTACTCATATAATTCCTTGCTTACTTGCATTTTATCTGCTGGTTGGTGTTTACCTTGTTTTTCAAGCCAAGCAAGCCAAGAATTAGACTTTTCTCTAAGTTCATAAGTATTTGTTTTATCATAGATAAAGTCTATGATTTCTTCCCTTATCCTCTCATCCTCTGACTCTTTGAGTTCGGGGAAGATATATTCAGTAGTATTGCGAGAAATTTGTGGCATACCATCTACATAAAGTTGTTTTGCTCTTTTAATAGCCTCATCATAGGCTTTTACCTTCTGTTCTGTTGTAAGTTTTCTCATATTAAATTACCAGCTAAAAGTAACACAATCTTTTCCTTCTTCAAATTTATCAATGATATTTCTTTGGAAATTATCTTTGGGATAAACCAATTTTCCAGACATTTCTCCGTTTGGATATTTATATTCGTAAGGTTCATCACAATAGTCTTTCTTATATCTTTCAAGTTCTTCCTTAGACCATACAAAGTAGCCAATTTTACCGTTTTCATAATCGTCGTAGAACAGATTATTAAGACCTTTTCTTTGATAGCCAACTTCTTCGTAATAGAGTACTTTTATTTCCTTTTCATATGTCGGCACTTTATCAAGGTCAATGTTAATGATTAGTTTATCGCGTGCTTCAAGATATTCGTCAAAATCTTTCCACCCTTCACCATTATTCCATTCTGGCATTTTTATGCCTTTTTGACAAACACTTAAAAAGCTTCCGTTTTTGTCATAAGTTTCACCTAACCATTCGCAGTTATTTAAATCAATACCGCTTTCCTTTTCAAACTTTTGCCAGTCATACCAACTCTCAGTTATAGAAGTCTCAAACTCCTTAGTCCAAGAAGGAAACTCATTTTTATAGTTGCCATCATTGTCAATAAGTCTAAAATAATTGTCATTTTTAGAATCTTTTTTCTTACAAATTCTATTAACGCTAATATCTAATCCCATTTTTATTATATTTTTATTATTATAATTTTATATTTTTCCTATTCTATGTTTAAGTAATTCGAGCCAATGTTTTGTTTTTCTTTTTTCTTCAAATGACCAACCATCCTTTGTGGCGATAGCATTTATACACTCCGTCATACAACATTCATCTTCTTCACCCCATTCATGTTTTGGTTGTATCCTGTCTTTGAGGAATTTGAGCCAATCAATTCTTTCATGATACATTTTATTTAAATTTGAAATAACTTCAACCTTACTAAGAGCTTCTTCTTGATCTTCAATAAGGCATTGGCATATTCTCGCATCCTCTTCGCTCCACTCTTTCTGTACCTCACTAATAGCATCTGCTTTTCCCCTTTCATATTCTGCTTTAAAGAAATCAGATAGCATAGGACGGTTCTCAATCTTCTTCAGCTCTTTCTTTTCAGCATCCCATTCATATCCAGCTTCTTTCATCTTTTGAAATAAAAGGTCATGTTGTTCTTTTGTTGCTGGATGAACATTTGTACGATGTCCACACTCACCCCCATAAAATATACCACTAAAACCAATAAAACAATATGAATTAAAGTAGTCTAAACCACGCTCTTTGTAAATAGCAACAAATGGATACTGATAACCATCAATAGGTTCTATTGCAAGTATATCACCAGGCTTTGCATCTTCTATAGTGAAAGAATGGAACTGCTCATTTACATGAGATATAGTGTCATCGACTATATTACCATCTTGTGATTGAAGTATATAATCCAAAGGCTTAACCTCTATTATTTTCCAAGTGTAATTACCATTAGTAATCCAATTACCAATATTAAATATTGGTTCGACTTTATTATCAAGATTCGGCTCACTTTGATTTTCTTCAAAATATCCAAAATCTCTTTTTTCACTATAAGGAGATTTTTTATTATCCATCATTGAAGAATTACAAGTATCATAAGATTTTTTCTGATCATCTTGTTTTTCAAGCCAAGCAATAGCATCTCTTACTGTAATTCCATCAAACCATTCTTCATCCCAACCTTTATAGTCTTTGAATCCATTAATTAATGCTTTTCTTATCCTTTCATCTTCAGATTCTTTAAGCTCTGGAAAGATATAGTCACAAATAGTATCGCCGTCTTTGGGATTATACTCATAAAAAACCTCTATAGGGTTTTCTTTTAACTTTTTTGCTCTTAAAAGCGCATCATTATATTTCTTTTCGTAATTCATAATTCTGTTTCTTTAACTTTTTTAACTCTTTTTTCATCTCTATATTTAATGTATAAAGAACATTTCCTGTTCTAATAAGTAAAATCAGGTTTACTATAGATATAGCTAAGATTAATGTTTCCATAAAATTTTAATTTTTATAAGGATTATTCTCTTCTGTTACTTCAATAGCAAGGTCTTTCTCAATTAAACCTCTATAATCAAAATGATGAGCATTAAGCCAATCTAAATATTCTGAAAAAGTTTCTTTATTAAGTTCCTGATGCTCATGTGTCTGAAAAGTAAATTTATATTGAAATGTATAATACTCTTTCATCTCTTCCTCAGTCATACTTGACATTGGACGAAGATATGGGAGAGATCTTTCCAAATCACAAATATGTTTATATCCTTCTTCATCACTACCTTCACTTTCAATAATTGTAGTAGTTATATCATCTAGCCTGCAAACATCATATAAATAGCCACGTTTATACCAGAATTGTCCAGTATAATTACCATCTGAATCTTCTAAACTATCTGCATGCCTAACAATTACTCCATAAGGTAACCTTGCACAAAGATCTTTCAGTAATAGTTCTTTCTCTTCTTTATTCATATTTTATTCTCCTTTATTTTCTGTAGTTGTTTTTCTAACTCTATAAAAATTTGTGACAATGTTGGGTGATCACAGTAATCATCTACAACAAAAGATCTTGCAAACCTTATCGATGTATTCTTTCTTTAAGAGATTTGAGCCAATCATATAGTTTTTCTTTCAGAGAATCTGTATATATAATAGAATCTATCATTTCAGATTTTCTTATTATATTCATAAGTACCTTGATAGTGTTCTTATCCTCTTCACTCCACTCTTGTTTTGGTTGTACATAGTCTTTAAGGGATTTGAGTCAAATAACAATATCTTCTTTAGTGTTTTTTAGCCTCTCGTTTTGTGAAAAGTATTTAATTAAATCGTTTATATAATCTTCATCATCATCACTCCTCTCTTGTTTTGGTTGAACACGAACTTTGTTTTTAAGTGAATAAATCCAATCAATATCGGATTCAACAATGCTTCTATATTGCTCTACTTTAGCATTCTTAGCTTCCATTAACAATATATTCAATATATTTGCTATGTGATTTTTATCATCTTCAGTCCAACATTTCTGTACTTCACTAATAGCATCTACTTTTCCCCTTTTATATTTTGCATTAAAGAAATCAGATAACATAGGACTGTTCTTAATCTTTTTCAACTCTTTCTTATCAGTATCCCATTCATAGCCTGCTTCTTTCATTTTAGATAATAAAAGGTCACGTTGCTCTTTGGTAGCAGGATGTATATTATCTACACTATTTGTCCAGTCGTGTTCTAAACAGTTATCCTTAAAAACACCAAACTTATCTACTCCACAATATGCATAAGGCTTACCGTATAAAACTTTAGCATAAATAAAAACACTTTTGTCAGTTGCAAGCACATCGCCCACTTTTGCATCTTGGATGGACCAGATGTGAAAATCTTTTTCATCCTTAAATCGTATGAATCCCTCAGGATTATTAGTTTCATAACCTGTATCTTCAACTGATGTTATTTGTGTGAAATAATGGTTATTGAAATTGGTAGCAACCCATTCACCTAGTTTAAATTTTGCCTTAGTATTTTTAGACTGTTTCTGTTCATCCATAGTAGACATAGCTACTTTCTCACCGTTCATTTGTTTAAGACAATCACTAATTATCTTGGCGTCTGTTGCATATCCTTCTTGCAATAAGGAATCTATCAACTTTTGACAATATGATTTTGCTCTATCCGTTGGTTCAATCATATCAAGCAAACGAGGTATTGAATTAAATGTATATCTGTCTTTATGTTTTTGTGCGTCTTGTTTTTCAAGCCAATCAATACACTGTTTTCTTGAAAAATTCCAATCTCCCCAATCAATATGATTAATATAATCAATAAGAAAATTTCTTATTTCCTTATCATCCTCACTCTCTTTGAGTTCTGGGAAGATGTCTTGCAAATCTTTCTTGTTAAGAACTGGTGATACACTATGTTTCATAACATACTTGATTTTCTCAATAGCTTTATCATATGCTTTTATTTTTTCTTCTATTGTCATATTTTTCACGTTTTATTTTTTTAATGAAATATGCAAGTTAACTTACTCCTAATAATATGTAACATTTGCTCTATTGTCATGATTGTCTTCAAAAAGTATTAGTCTTTAACTTGTGAAATACATCGCTAAGCATTTCTTCTACCAGTTTTTCTTCCTCTTCATTGCAAGAAGCTGGTTCTCCTTTTCTCAGCATTTGCCAATATACTTCATCATTGACATCTGCTGAAATAATAATTTTATAATCCCTTTTATACATAGTTTATAAAGTTTTTAATTTTAATTATTTTTATCTTTATTTTTATGCTTTATTCTCCTATTCTTTGTTTGATTGATTTAAGCCAGTCAATTTGTTTACTATCTAATTGATTTTTTTGAACAGTATCGTCAATTATAGACTGATATAAACGTTCATCATCTTCACTCCACGATGGTTTCTGCTCAATCTTTTTCAACAGATGTGTCTCTTCTGACCATTCATATCCTGCGTTGCTCATTGCTTTCTCTACCCTATCACATTCGAAAGAATTTTCCTCAATCTTCTTTAATTCTTTCTTCTCAAAGTCGAAAGTATATCCTGCATCAGTCATTGCTTTCATCAATGTATCGCGTTGCTCTTTGGTTGCTGGCTTTGTATTTGAATTAAAATCAGCAGCTTTATTAAACATTAACCTTAGTTCATTATTCATGTTTAATATCTGGAAATATGCATTAGCAATATTTGACGAACCCCTTTGTTCTTTAAACAAATAGATAGTTTTATTATTACTATCATCACAATAAAGCATATCACCAGGCTTTGCATCCTGGATTGTCCAAAGTTTTGCATCATTTTCCAATGAGTAATGTGTGCAAGAGTATTCTTTACCTTCAGTTGTCTCATAGATGTAAGTATTATCTAATACTTTTACTATTTTAAACATAACACCATCTTCATTATCTATGCACCAATCACCTACTTTAAATTTTGTCTCAACCTTATCGGAAGGTTTATGCTCTACAAGCTCATATAGGTCTTGTTCACGAAACAAATCTGTTGTACCATCAGCAAAGACATATAACTCATTATAGTAACTAACAATTTCGTGAGGTTCTACTTCTTCTTCAAGTGTTTCACTGCCTTTAAATCTGATAATATCGCCAACCTTGAACTTTGGCTTAACCTTATCAGTTGGCTTCTGTTCACCTTGTTTTTCAAGCCAATTTACTATTTCAATACAAGGAATTCCACCAAATGTTGGATTAAATAGTTGATGATATTTGAATCCTTCTTTTAATGCATTTATAATCCTTTCATCCTCACTCTCTTTGAGTTCAGATAAAACACTTTCCAAATCTTCAACTCGAACATTAATATGTCCTTGTTTTTTTGCGTTATCAAGAGCTTCTTGTATTTTATCAAGGAAATCTTCAAATTTCTTTATATTGTTCATAATTACAGATTTAATTATCAATTACTATATTATATTTCGCTATTATATATTGTTTTGGTTCTGTTTCATTAGTTCTTACAAACCCTTGATAGACAAATTTTTCTGGATTTCCAATATGAAATAAAGATTTCCACCATTTTTTGCCTTCATGAATTTCTTTATTATGAGGTGTATGCTTCCAATTTTCCTCAAAAATACGATAACCATAGTCGGGCCCATAATAATCAAAAATAATTCTTTCAGCATTAATTGTCAATACACCAGAATTATCATCAATTTTTATATGAACATTTAAAAGAAAATCAGTAGTGAGCGGATTTGCATTATGTTCAGTTTCATTAAACAATAAAACCCGTTCTTCATCAATAAGACCATAATTATAAGTTGCTTCCATATTATTTTAAAATTTATTGGGTTATAGATATTGATAATTCTGAATCAGAAAATTCTGTACAAAAACTAATATTTGTTACTTTATAATTTAAATATTGTATAAGCTCTTTATCATTCTTAAAATCACTTAACCAAAAATTATGATATATATAATCGTCTTCATATGGTTCATCAATTTCTAATTCAAGCATTACATCTTCATCAGAAATGAGATTTAAAAAATTTTTTAATGTTATTGTCATTATTTATAATATTATTTTTTATTTCTAATGCAAAGATAATACTTTTATTTTAATATAAAAAATATTTTTATAATTTTTAACATAATTTAAAATTCATTATTATTTAATTATTTTAATTTAAATATAAAATTTAAAATAAAAAATAGATAATAACTAAAAAATTAATTATTATCTATTTTTACTATTTAAATAACTGTACCTTCTGTACCTGTTGTAGAATATTCATTATCTTCTTTTGCTCTTTTCTATGCTTTTATTGCTCTGTTTTTTGCTTGTTGATCAACATCATTAATTTTATCAACCATAAATTGATTTCGTTCTGGCTATTGAATTCTTGTCATTTTCATATGAACATGTTTAGGTATTTTAGGTTGATTATCTGTCATTTTCATTTTATGTTTTTTAATTTCATTAACTGTTGTTTCTATTAAATCTGCTAACGATATTAATTCTTTTATATCTGTTTTCTTTATTTCATTTACATCTATACTTGTTAATGCCTATAATTTCTAAACCAATGATGTATCATCTGTTATGTTTATCATTTTCATATCTACTTGATATTTTGTATTATCTATATTATGTTGTAAATCCATAACAGGTAAACTTGTATCTAAATTAACAGTTGACATTTCCATCTATTTTAGCTTTTTATCTTTTACTTTATTAGATATAAAAGACATATCATTTACTTTTTCATTATATATAGGTTTAATCATTTCCATATCTGGTAAACTTGTATCTATATTATTTCTTATCATTGACATAGATTGCTTATCAGATTTTACATTATTTGATACCATTTCCATATTCATATGATATTCTGACATATCAGGCATTATCATTTCCATATCAGATATACTTGTATCCATTATTGGTTTAACCATCATCATTCCATTAATACTTGTATCCATATTTGGCTTAATCATTTTCATTTCAGGAATACTTGTATTCATATCAGGATAAATCATTTCCATATCTGATATACTTGTATTTATAACAGGGTGTATCATAATCATATCATTAATACTTGTATTCATATCAGGTCTAATCATATCCATTTCTGGAATACTTGAATTCATATTTGGATATATCATATCCATTTCCGGTTTAAATACAGACATATCAGGTGTAATCATATCCATATTGGTTTTAACAACAGATATATCTAATTTAATCATATCCATTTCAGGAATACTTGAATTCATATCTGGCTTTATCATATCCATACTCATTTTACTTGAATCCATATCAGGTATAACCATATTCATATCCATTTTATATGCAGCCATATCAGGACGTGTCATATTCATATTTGGAATACTTGCATTTATAAGATTTGGAACCATTGGATTATAAACAGGTGGTAACATTACAGATGAATTTGGTAACATATCTATTTCTGGTTTATGATTATCAGATATATTATCAAACATTTTCATTTTATATTTTCTATCATCATGTTCGTCTTCCAATAAATTCATTTCAGCTTTATGTTCATCTTGTTCATCTGATAATAAATTCATTTTTGCTTTATGAATATCTTGATTATCCGGTATTAAATTCATTTCCGGTTTATATGTATCTTGACTATCAGGTAATAAATTCATGTTTGCTTTATGAATATCTTGATTATCCGGTAATAAATTCATTTTTGCTTTATGAATATCTTGATTATCCGGTAGCATATTCATGTTTGATTTATGAGTATCTTGACTATCAGGAAGCATATTCATGTTTGCTTTATGAGTATCTTGATTATCAGAAAGCATATTCATTCTTGATTTATGAGTATCTTGACTATCAGGTAATAAATTCATTTCAGCTTTATGTTCATCTTGTTCATCTGGTAATAAATTCATTTCAGCTTTATGTTCATCTTGTTCATCTGGTAATAAATTCATTTCAGCTTTATGAGTATCTTGATTATCAGATAGCATATTCATTTTTATTTTATGTTCATCCTATTCATCTGGTAATAAATCTATATGATGTTTATGTTCATCAAATTCAGGTACAACATAAGATGTACCATGTTTATGAATATCAAATTCCGGATATATATAATTTAAGTTAACTGTATAATCATCTAATGGATTATTTAATAAATTTTGTTTTATTTTATGATCATCAAATTCAGGACTAATCATATCCATTTTATTTTTATGATTATCAAATATTGGTTTTATCATATCCATTTCCTGTATTTTACTTTCATCAAATACAGGACGTTGCATATTATCCATATCTATTTTACTTTCATCATATAACGGGCTAACCATGTTCATATCTGTTTTACCTTCATTAAAAACAGGTCTTATCATATTCATATCTGCTTTATCATCATTGAATATGGGTTTTGTCATATTCATATTTGTTTTACCTTCATTATAAATAGGTTCTACCATTTCCATTGTTGATTTACCTTCATTAAAAACAGGTTTTACCATTTCCATTGTTGATTTACCTTCATTATAAATAGGCTGAATTAATTCCATTTCTGTTTTATCATCATTGAATAGAGGTTCTATCATATCCATAGATGTTTTACCTTCATTAAAAATTGGTCTTATATTTGGAATTATAAATGGTTTTGATGAATCTAATAAACCAGGGTCTACTAAATTATAATAAACTTCATTGTCTATTAAATATGTACTGTTTAACATATGCTATATCATTTGATTGATATAATCTCTCATGAGGTCTACAGCTGATCTTGTATTTAAACCTTGTAATATCATATCATGTTCATAAATATACGAATATTCATACGGTCTCATAAGATCATTTTCCATTACAAATTTATCAGCATGTCTTGAATCTCTTATAAGAACTGTTCTTGATAATAACAGTTTTTTCATATATTTTTTTAATCCACCCCAAGATCTTATAGAAAATATAGGGTCTGTTACAACAGCTTCATGCCATGTATTATCAGGTTCTGGTAGTTTATATACATTATATGTTGCCAATAATTTTTGTTCATCACTGTTTTCTTCATATGGTCTATCATGTGTTATTGCTGTTTCAAAATCGTGTTTACTGCCATATTTATGAGCTATATTTTTATAATATGCTTTATATTCGCTTGGCATCATAAACATACGATTTAACCATCTTGTTCGGAAATTCATATGTTTATTTTGATCTGCAGCTTCAAATTCTTGACGTTCTCTGACAGAATCAAAATCGCTAATCCAGTTAACATGTGAAACAAGTGAATCTATTTTTGTTAATAATTTATTTGAATAATATGTTTTTACGTTTTTTATTGTTATAACTATTTGACTGGTTGCATCTTTATGTTCATTATATGCGGTTGAATATTCACCGTCAAATATAGATTGTATATCTATTTCGCAAGGGCTGCATTCTAAAGCATATATTGGGAAATAATCTTGATCTGTGCTATATGTTCCAACACCTGTTTGTAATATACGTCTGTCAAATATATAGATAATCATTTTAAAATATCTATATATATCTGGTAAAATCCATCTTTGCCATACTTCATCATATGCAGCTTTTCTATATAATTGTAATAAAGTTTTTATTTTCATATCTATACCTTCATAACACTCTATAGTTATTTTTGCATCTTTTAAACGTTTACCGGATGTTGTATTAAATTCCTATAATTTATCAATACCGGATATTTTATTAAAAATATATGGCATATCTTTTTGTATAGCATAAAGACCCAGTACAAATTGTTTTATATAATTTGCTCTTGCATCTTCATTATTATTCATTAAATAATTATATGCATTATATGAAGTTTGTGTATTCCAATCTCTTTCTGATCTAAAATCTTTAAAATCCAAATCTAATAAGCCCATGGGTAATTGATCATAATCTTCAAAATAAACATTTGAAAATTTACTTGTTACTTGTTGGTTTCTTATTGTTTCTACATCTAATAATGAGCTTCCCCAATCACCGAATTCAATTTTAAACATTAATCTGGTTGGATCCTCGAAACCGGATACAAAAACCTCATTATTTGAATTAGACTAAAATTCATTTCCAAAATGAAATCTTCTTACAACATCATTTTGTGAAATGAATCGTCCAGAATCCAAATACTTATTAGAATCTGTAATTTCTTTACTTTGTTTTTTCTATGATAAATTGGTGTTTCCTTCTAATATATCTTCTGCATCACTTAACCATGTATATGCTTGATTTGCACCATTTATTATACTATCCCAATCCATGTTTTATTTAAATTATTTTATTGGAGAAACAAATATATTTTTATTAGGTATATTTGGTGTATCTACTAATATCAGTTTACTTGCATTCCTTGTAACTGGTGAGTACATATCCTAAATATATAAATCTTTCATTTCATATTCATTTTCATATAATCTTATATTACAAATCTAAAAATCATTACCCATATTTTCTATTGTAAATTCATGAATATTAAAATCTTTTAAGTTTATATCTATATTATTATCTATAACTAAATAATCTTCTAATCTGTTATATTCTGATTTTTTAAGTCTTGATATGACTATTCTTATATTTTTGGGTGATATATCAAACATAAAATAATGCCAGTCTTCAAATACAAGATTTACATTTAAGTTCTTTTTAACATTTCCTATTAATAAAAGTAAATCACTCATTTTATAAGAAATATCAAATATTATTTTATTATTTTCATCATATCCTTTTAACAGATTAATTATAGTTGTTTTATATATTTTTAATAATGAAGGATTTTTATCCCAGTTAGTAAGTTTTTTATTTGTTTTTATTATATCTGAATTTGATATGGCTATACCGAATCCTTCTGTACAAGGTAAATCTACAACAGTACCGGATAATTTTATTAAATTACCTCTTGTTATAGTTATAATATCACCTAAATTTAATTTTAATGTAGAACCAATTCTATAATAATGATAATTATTATCTTTAGAAAACAATACAAATGATTTTATAATTCCTCTTTTTATGTTTTCTGATTTAAGTTTACACCAACATGAATATATAAGATGATTTCTTTCTGCAGATGTTTCATATATAAGATCTGTATGATATGTTATATTTCTAATAGCATTCTTAAAATTATAAAAAGCATTTGTTATTAATTTTTCTTGACTTCCCTTGATTTGTAATACATCTATACAATCTATATCAAAATCTTTTAACGGATCAACATATGTTGTCGTATTATAACCGGTTTCAACAGTTACATTATTATCTGCGACTTCTTGCGATATAGCATCACCGAATAAATCTTCTTGTGTAACGGTAAGATCTTCTATAGACTATCTGAATTCCTCTGTTTCTTTTCTTGATGATGTAGGATTATATTTGGATAATGTACATTTATAATATGTAGGCATAGCCGCTAATGAATATATAACCTATGAGGTTTTTACTTCAAATAATTTATGAAATATTTGGAAATAAACTATATCATCTTTTTGTGGCATTGTTCCTTCTCCAAAATTAGCTTTCCAATCTGCTAATGTTATATTTAATTCAAGTGGAGAATCATAATTAAGACCAAAAAGATCTATAGTATAATTTCCTGGATTATAATCACCATTAACAATAATAACATTTAATGGTTTCGGGCATTCAAGTCCTACATTTGTTAATGTATATTCTTGCATAACAACATCTTCACTGTTAATAACCGGTGTTGCTCTTGCCCATAGACAAGTTGTGCCAACTGTTTCGACTGCAGCCTGCTACATTTCCATTATAGTATTATATGTTGAAGCTATTATTTTATTAATATCTATATTACCCATATATAATCTTAAATTATTTCTAATTCATCATTTATTTTATTATTAATTTCATCTATAGATGTCAATATATTATTTTTTAATTCATCAATTAAAATATTTAAACGTGATATACCCTATTGTATAGTATTAATATATTGTTTTTTAGAATATTCATCATCAGATAATATTTTATTTTTATTATTGGTTTTATATAGGTTTATGTCTTTAATTCTAAGAATTATTTTTGAATATTGATCCATCGCTACATTTAATGTTTTTGTATAAACACCATATAATAAAATTAATTCTTTAAATTTATCTACATCTTTTCTGTATACAAGTTTTATATTATCAGATAAAATTTTATTATTACCTATATAAGTTTTTATTTTTGATACTATAGGAATTATATCATTTTCAACATCTTTAATTTTATTAATCGCTTTATTTTCTTGTATAATAGATTTATATTTTAAATAATTAGCATACGCTAATTTACTACAATACTTATCATTACCATATAATTTTTCATAATCATAGTCTTCTAACTTATTACCAAATGCAAATATATCTTCTTTTTCTTTATTTCCATATGGTAAATATTTACCTAATATATCTTTAACCCATTTATATTGTTTTTCTTTTAATTCTTCTACATCTTTTTTATGTTGTTGTACTACATTATTTCTCTCCGAGTTCTTTAAATCATTATATCCTTCTATATAATTACCGCCGGGGTATGTATTTACTTTATTATATTTAGAAACATACTTATAATCAGGAGATATATATATAGATTGTGGAACATATATAAGTATATAATCATTATTAGAATTTCCCCATCCAGTTTCTTTATATATATTTGAGCTTTTTGTATAAAATGCACCGACTTTATGACTATAAGGTTTTCCAAATGAACTCTCAGAAATATTAAATTTCTATACAAAATCATATAAATTATAATCAGGAACATTAAATTCTAATTCTTTTCCTATATCTATTAAATCAATTTTAGGTGTTTCTTCTAATTTATTATACTTATAATAATTATTTAATATATCATCTATATCAGTAGTACGATATTTATGTTCTAATTCTGTCATAGGATTAAGTAACATAATATTATTTTCTTTTGAAACTGCTAAAATTTCATCATTTTCAGAAAACCAAAAAATTAAATATTGTTCAATATCTTTTTTTATCTGTTGCTTATTCTTTTTCATTTCAGCATATGTATAAGAAACAAAATTTGTATCTGTTATATTTTGTATATCTATAGATGTTTCTTTATATGCTGAAAATCTATTACTATATGTACTATATTTTAAAAATGCTGTTAATAATTGTGGTTCTGGTTTCTTAAATAAATTATTTTCTAATTTTTTAAATTTATTATATAATTGTTCATATTGATTATGAAACTAAATAATTTTTTCTGGAGTATCTAAGTTATAATAATCACATTTGCCTTCATCTACAGTATACTTATATCTTCCACCCCCTAAATAATTTTTACGAAATACTTTATCTAATAATTTTAATAATTCTGAATATAGTTTTTTATAATTATAAAATAAAGTATTTTTATATTCAATTTTATAATATTTAAATAAATTACTTTTATTATTTAATAATTTATTAATGAAAATATTTGACTGAATACTTTCATTTAATACATATTTGTTCTATATATAATCTTTTAAATTAAATTCCATAATGTTAAAATAAAATCAATTTTTATATTTATTTTAATAAATATAAAAATCAATTTTTAAATATAATAATAAAATGGATTGGTCTGCTATAAAAGATGATATTGTATTAGGACTTACAAGTACAGCAAATATTCCAACAGATAATATAGATGATGCTATTAGATCTTTAACGTCACCTGTATATAGTCCTATATATGATGTTTATGACAAAGTAACACAAGATCATATAACAGGAAGTAATCAAGACACATATCCAACAGATTAGACCTCAGAAAAATCAGGAACACTTGAATATGTTGCTTGGGATCCAAGACTTAGTAGAGTTGACGGTTTTTTATCTAAAAACGGTTCAAATACAAGTGAAGCTAATGAACATCCTATAATTGTTCCGTTTTCATCTGCATCTGCTGCCGGTGCTTTTTATGATTTGGTTTTTCATATTGAATATGCTGTTGATAAGAAATTAGCAGAAGAAGATAAATCATTTTCAAATAATACAGAATCAAGTTATACAACAAATCCTGCTGCTGGTGTTGACGACAGTGGAATTTCTAATAATGATGAAGGTTATTCAGCAACAGAAAAAGTATATAGAGGACAAAAAGCTGTAATAGATAATATAAAGTCAAGTTCTGAATCGTATGGTATAGCTTCATTAGTTAATCCATATACATTAACAAAATTATGCGGCGGTTTAACTATAAGAAATAGTTCTGAAGATAAAGCAGTAGAAACACATCTTTATGATATAAGAGATGTGAGACGTTTTTATGATCGTTCTGTACAAACAGAAAATGATAAATTATCTATAACAAATCCTACTACAACAAATATTATAACATTCAGTAATCGTGATCCATGGGGCAGAACTCCTTATTGTTTTCAAGATTTTGTTTTTTGTAAATATTGGAATATTATTCCTAATAACAGACTTATAACATTTAGAAAATATCATGCCCCTGTTTATGATAATTTACAATTCTATGATATGTATGAAAAAAATAATGAACCAAAAAATATACCTTTTGCACCAATAGCAACAGTTGTAACATATTTTGGCGATGAAACAGGAAATACATTATAGAATTTAACATCATTTACAACCGGTACAAAATGGCGTGATATTTCTGCAGATATACATCAGGTGACAGGTGAACAGGGATCAGATCCAAGAGCAACTATAGAAGAAATGTTTAGCGGTAACGGTGGATTTAATACTGGTGAATCCAGATTAATGCAAAGTATTATAGGAAAAGCTAATTTATTAACCGGAAAAATGTTTTCATTTGGTAAATTTGTTGGTTTATTAAGTCCAGATGGTTATAATATTAATAAAGATCAAGGTTATTTTGATAAAGTATCACAAGCTAATATAGATCCTACAGAATAGTTATATTCAAATAAAATAATAGGGCCTGTAAACAGAATACAATCTACTAAAGCAAGAGATGCCGGTATAGTCTTTGATCATAAATTATCATTAACATGTGAATATGTTGCAAGACCAATAGGTGGTGTAAATACAAAAGCAGCTATGTTAGATATATTAGCAAACTGCATGGAAATAGCATCTGTTGATGCAGCTTTCTGGGGTGGCGGTTATAGATTTAATATAAAACCAAGTTTATATCCATTTAAAAATACGGCATTTAAAAATAC
>ODAJ011921479.1_pt1 | contig 16344 bp, 9 predicted proteins | sample 1539241 | NCBI WGS metagenome assembly ODAJ01 (sample SAMN02144231, study PRJEB22623) | gut metagenome | biome: sheep rumen | host: Ovis aries | place: New Zealand
ATTTTATCTCCTTATAATAGTTTTTATAATATGATAATTTAACATTATGTTTTAATATTTATATTAACTATTATAATAAGTTATTTAAAATAGCTTATTTCCATATGGTAAAATAATTTAAATCTTTGAGTATGCGTATTAAAATTTATTCTTGAATAGAAGTATTGGAATTTTTCGTGTAAAATTGTATAAAGATAAAAAGAGATTATTAAAAAATAATAAGAGAGGCAATAGCCGAAGCTATTGCTTTTTAATAAAAATTCTATTTGACTGCTAATTTTCCTTTATAGGTCTTCTTGTAGTTGCTTTTGTCACCCTTGAAGGTAACCTTGTACTTGTAGGTCTTTTTGACTTTAGGAAGTTTGACCTTGAAAGTAGCTACTCCCTTCTTATTGGTCTTAGCCGTGTAGGTCTTTCTGTTTATTTTAATATAAACAGTTTTCTTGGCTAAAGCTTTCTTATAATTGGTTTTCAAGGTTATCTTGATCTTTGCTTTTCTCGCTTTTGACTTTTTAATCTCTTTTGTGGCATTTGAAAACTTGAGATGGCATTTGGTTATGCTGAATGTTTTGCTCTTTGCAAAGCTTTTATAATACTTGTTTCCATAGTACTTGACCTTGATTGTGTATTTTCCAATAGCCAGTTTCTTGCCGATTGAATAAGTGATCTTGCCGTTTTTATTGACAGTGACCTTGTATGTTTTTATTGTCTTCTTGTTCTTCTTGATAGTGATTAAGGCCTTTCCGCTCATGTCGATATTGTTTATCTTGTTATCCTTCAAGTTCAGTTTCACAATGCACTTTTGTCCCTTTGTATTGTTTTTAACTGATATTGACATGGATTCAACAGGAATCTTGTTTGATGAATCATAGACAATGAATTTCTGATATGCAGTAACAGTGCTTGATGGATTGTGGTAGTCATCTCCAAGATATTTTGCTTTTATTGAATACTTTCCAGCAGGAAGATCATCTCCAACATTAACATATACCTCGCCGTCCTTGACAGTTCCAGTGTATGTTTTTGTGGTTTTGGAGCTTGTCAATATGACTGTCACGTTTCCAGTCACGTTCAAGTCTTCGACTCCGTTGCTAATCCACAAATATACATCTCCTGCGATGCCTTTAAAGGTGTTGCTTGGAACAATATCATATTTGTCTATTTCTGTGGTGGCCTTGTTGTCTTTTGATATTATCTTCACTGCATTTTTAAATGTGAAGGTTTTTGCATTGTAGTACTTGTTTTCCGGAATCTTGACGGTCAAAGTATAGTTTCCTGATGTAAAATCATTTCCCAGGCTAAGGTAGCATCCATCCTCTTCATATGCTCCTGCAGGGATATTATAATTGTATGTCTTTCCTGCAACTGAGATGGTCACATTTTTTATGGCATGGGACAATACTGACTCTTCGGTGTAATGGTCGGCCTTGTCCAGCATTTTCAGTTCTATTTCGACTTTGCTTCCCTCCTTGTATTGTCCACCGTAGACATATACATAAAGGTCTTTTTTGCTGCTTGCAGTTTGAATATCGCTGTTTCCCGCGCTTGTTTGAATATCATCATTTGCTCTTGCCTCAACTTCAATATCTGATGAGCTTAAATCCCTGCTTATGGAATCATCAATATTCAAGCTTGAATCCTCATCGATGCTGGAAGTGCTGATTTGGTCATCAACATCTTCGCTTGCTGATGCAATTGATGCGGAAGCGGCTAGAACAAACACTAAAAGCAGAGACAATAATATTTTTTTCTTTGAAATCACAGTTATTTCTCCTTTTTATTTAATAATATATATTTTTATATATTGTTAATTTAAATAAATTTTTGAAAAAAGAGTGAGGACAGATTAAAACTTTGTTTATAACTATGAAAATTCAAATTTATATAAAATCAACAAAGTTTTGAAAGAGCCTAGCTATTTTTTATAGATAATTATATTATATTTAAAAGATAAATTATATCATAAAATTCAAAGGAGATTAAGCTTATCAGCGAGAAAGTTAGAATAAATAAATATGATAATCTAAGAGGATTAGCTATATTATTAATCATTTTAGGCCATTTGCCACTAATCTTATCTGACTTTAATGGATTAGATCATAAAATCATATATTTGATTCACTTGCCAATTTTATTTTTTGTATCAGGGTATTTTTCTAAAATTGGGGAAAATGAACCAATTAAATCATTTAAAAGGCTATTCATACCTTATATAATTTTTTCAATTATTAATAAGTTTTTTTCAATGTTCATACTTAATAATCCTGCAGAAGGTTTATTTATATATCCAAGAGCTGCATTATGGTTTTTAATTTCATTATTCTTAATGAAAATGTTCTTACCAATTTACAATAAATTCAAATATCCTATTTTAACTGCAATCATTATTGCAATATTTGCTGGATTATTAAATATTGATGGTGATTTATTAGGAATTACAAGGGCTATTTCATACATGCCAATATTTTTAATAGGCTTTTATTATAAAAATAATAACTCCGCGAATATCCCTTATTTTAGTAATTTAAAATCAAAAAAATCATATTTGACAATACTGATAATTTTTATAATTGTTTCATGCATAATAATTAATTTTATTCCATTCAATACACTATTGCTAAAATATCCTTATAAAGACAAATTTATATTAAATATTTTTTTAAGATTATTAATAATAAGTTTGGGAATTATATTTGCATTATTATTTAATAAGATAATGACTAATAAAAAATGTTTTTTAACAACTTTTGGTAGAAATTCAATGGCTATTTATGTTTTACATCATTATTTCACAGTAGAAATAAAAAAAATTTATGTATCCACACCATTCATAATTAATAATACAATTATATCTATAATAATTGTTTATGGTTCAGCATTTGTTTTAGCATATATACTGTCCAGAGATTTTGTAACTAAATATTTAAATAAATTTATTGATGGAATTTATAATATATTTGCAAAGCCGGATTAATTATAAATTATAATTAGAAAAGGTCTAAAATTTAAAAAATGAATTTAAGAGGTTAATATATGGGAGCTTATGATTCAAATAAGAGAATTTTTTATTATGATGTTTTAAGGTCGTTAGCAATAATTCTTATTATAACATCACATATTTGTCGAGAATTTGCAAAAGAATGGCCAGTACATTCATTGAAATTTTTAGCATCTGCAGGATGGATGGATATTGCGTGCCTTGGTGTTCCAATATTTTTGATGTTAAGTGGGGCATTATTGCTTAATCGAGAATACACATTATCCGATTTTTTTAAAAGAAGATATACACGAATTCTAATTCCCTTTATATTTTGGGCATTGTTTCTTCCAATCGCTAAGATGATATTTTTAGGGGAAATGGTTTCATTTGAAAACTATGTAGATTTGTTTTTTTTAAAACAATACTGGTTTGTTTGGATGTTAATAGGTGTTTACTTATTGATACCTATCTTAAATTCATTTGTTAAAGAATATGGTTTAAATGGTGTATTGTTCACTGTTGGCATATGGTTTATATTTATGATATTATTTAAAGAACTCAATGGAGGTTTTCTTGGAACTTTTGAAGAAATTCACCCTTATGGATGGCAACAAGTCATGGCAGGATATATAGGTTATCTTCCATTAGGCTACTATTTGTCACACAAGAACTTCAAACTTGATGAAAAGAAGATTTGCATAATAACTGCAATTGTATTTGTAATATTTACTTTGATTAATTTTAATCATACTGTATATGACACTCATACAAGTTCTACATTAGTTTACTATGGTTATAGAAGAATAGTGTCAACAGTTCAGGCAATATGTTTATTCTTGTTTGCAAGATATTTCTCTCAAATGTGTGAAAATCATAAAGGAGGAATTAAAAATAAAATTTATTCCTTCTTGAAAGATACAAGATTATCTAATGCCATACTGTCTTTAAGTATTTGTAGTTATGGAATCTATTTGGTTCATTATTTTTGGTTCTATCCACTCAACTATTTGGAAAGCATAGGGATAAATGTTTATGTTTTAAATCCTGCAATTTTTGTTCCGATTGTAGTATTGTTTGTTGTGGGAATGGGTTGGTTAACAATATGGATTTTAAGTAAAATACCTATTCTTAAACATATAAGTGGAGCACATTAAAATTGTTTTTCCAAATAATTGTTATTTGATTTAATGGTAAATTTTGACTGATTGAACTTTTAAAATCAGTCATTTCTTTTTTTAGTAAGGAAATTTTTTAAATTGTTTTTTGATAGCTATTTAAAGTTTTCATTAGAATTTTTAAATATTTCAATAGCTTCATCTAAGTATTCCATCATGTTTTCAATTTCCTGAAGCCTGTAGATTCTTCCATGATCTCGAATATTTCTTGGAATCTTTCGAAAACTCCTGCCATATTGAGCTATCAAATAATCAACACTGTCATTGGGTACTGGAACATCAATTGGGCCGAATTGCATGCTTCTTAATGGAAATAGCTTATTGGTCTCCATTAAACGCAAATCATATAAGTTAACAGGTCCTCGTGTTCCTTCTACACCTGAAATATAATAATCCCGTCTTTCAAGATTCATATTCAAACTATCATAACACTCTTCCATAACTTTGTTATAATCATAATCTTTCAGATTGTCTTGATGGGAATAAAATTTTTTTCGGGTTTCTTGATAATAGCTTTCATAACTTGGATTAATTTCCTGAGCTTCATTTAAATAGTCGAATGGGAATATGTCCAAGCCCACAAGGGTCGGTTTAAACTGAGGAAGCTTGTAATGGATTTGAATCCATCTGTAATAACGTTCCTTTTTAAAAGAAGCCTTTACATTGTATAAATCATTATTTTCAATTTCCTCATCAATAACATCGATGAATTGATTGTAATCATTTCTCATCATTGCAATATCCAAATCATCATCCCATGGAATATAATTTCCATGACGATAAGCTCCTAAAAGAGTGCCTCCATCAGCCCACCATTCCAATCCATGTTTTTTACATACCTTGTCCGTAAAAATTAACATTTGATAACCCAATTCTCGGACATTAGCTAAGAATGGGGTAGGCTGTAAATCAAAATTCAAATACAATGCATTGAACATTTTATTATAGGAGTTTATTGTTTTTTCATGGGCGTCAACTTTCTTTTTAAGATAATTGTATGAATCGCTATTGTTTAAAATTTTTTGCTTAAGTTTATTAAAAACCATATTTGCACCTACTTAATTAATATTATGCATAATTTCTTTTTAAATATATTACAAAATTGATAAATTTCAAATCAATCCAAGAAATTTAAAAACTTTTCACAAACGGCTTCTTGAGAATATTTTGAAAGTATGTTATCGTAATTTGACTGTAATTCTTCGAGAGAAATCTTATCAATGTTATTTATTTCTTTTACCAGCCAATCAAATGATTCGATATAAGAATTTGGAATATCATTCATTACTTCAACAGAACCTGGGTTTTTCATGCAAAACACTTTTCTGCCATTTAAAACTCCTTCTATATATGTCATTCCAAAACTGTGGTTTAATGTGAAATCACAAACGAAATCATGGCTTCTAATCTCTCCTGCAGGATTGTTAGTTCTACCTTTAGGATATACGATATTAGAAAGGTTTTCCTTATAAATAATATCATCCAATGTTTCACTGTAATTTCCAGAACCGAAAACATCAATGACAATATTGCTTATGTCATTGTCTCTGAGATACTTTGCAAAATTTATTAGATTGCCAATATCTTCTTTTCTATCTTCGCTGATGCGCAATAGGTAAATTCCACGATATTTATCCTTTTTTGGAACTTCTTTAATATCATCGCGGTTGATGATCTTGCTTGTTTCTATTGCATTTCCTATATTGATAAATGTATCATAATTATCAAATTCAAACAATTCCTTAAGTTTGTTTCTATTGCTTTCAGTTACAAAAATTGCCTTTTTAAAAGTTTTTTCTTTAAGTTTATGAATTAAACCCGGATACATTATATCTATGGAATCGGCAGGGGCATGGAAAAAGTAAACCTTGTTTTTCACAGCTTCGGATTTGCAATCATCTAAAAATAAATGCATGCTTTCCCTTGTTGATGCTACAGTATTGGATCGGATATTTTTTAAGAATTGCTTTAATTTGTAAACAGAATAGGGGTTTATTCTTTCTAAATTGTATTCGTATTTTAAATAACTGTATTGTTTGGATAATTTAAAGAGGCTGTACTTAATTTGTTCTCTAATTGAGATTGTTGCATGATCATAATCATTTGTAAAAGTCACGCCATAAGGCATTATATATTTAGGCTTGGTTTTTACTATTGAATACATTTCAAGCAGATACCCTTTATTAACCAGTACTTCAGCTAATGCTTTGGTTGCATTTACAGTTCCTCCAGTACCTAGGAAATTATAACCTATAAATGTGATCTTATTCATTAAAGCATCTTTAAAATGATTGTAAGCTTTTTCTAAATGAGCGTTGCTTTCAATGTTTTCATCCCAATTGTTTAATGAATCCAATATTGAATAATTTTCATCAATCACAGCATCAATCAATTCGTCACAATCTTTAATATTAACCTCATTCAATATGTTTGCATCCAAATATAATTGATTTTTAATTGTCATTTTTTCAAAATCCGGCTGATATAAAAAAACAGGCTTATGCAAAAGACTAAAGTCATAAGCAAGTGATGAATAATCGGTTATTAATAATTTTGAATTTATTATTTCATCATTTAAAATCAACTCGTAAATGTTGAAAATTTCAATGTATTCATTTTCACATTCGTATATCTCTTTAAACATGGATTTTTTATAAAATGGGTGAAGAGCTAATTTCAAAGTCAAATGATTTGATTTTAAATATTCATTCAGCTTCTCAGATTTTAAGATTCTTATTAAATTTAAAACAAATTCATCAATCATGTCTTCATAATATCTCCATTCAACGACCCATAGGATTTGATTTAAAGAATCATTTGACTTGAATTTTGAAATAAAGTCATCATCAAACTTGAACGGATATTCTGCATAATATAATTGATAGTCCTTGAAATCGTTTTTTTCCTTAAAATTACTAATATTATTATAATCATAGACACAATATCTAAAAATATTATAATTTAATGAGTCTCCAGTCTCAGGAACTTTGAAAAAAGGGCTTGTATCTTTTTGTAGGAATACAGTTGCTTTATCTTCTTTTAATTTAATGGGACGACCTAATGAGGTTTTAGTATAAGCAATATCCTCATAATCATCTCCAACAAAGGCCATATCAATTTCGTCATATATTTTTCTATGTTTTCGAGAATTATGCCAGATTACGAACTTTTTTTCATAAGATGAAAGATTATTATAAATTTTTAATGTAGTATTGTTCCTTTTTAAAATAAGATATTTATCTATATTATCATTTATGCCTACAGCATATCTCCAGAAATGAAATGAATTTTCACAAGCGGTATTGGCTTTATTTTCTCCAAATACCCATATATAATTATTGTTTCCCATTATCCCACCAGCCATTAATGTTTATAAATCCATTCATAAACTCTTTTTGAATTATTTTTATCCGTGTATTTAAAGAAATTATCAACTCTTTTTTGGTAAATCTCTTCCATTTGACAATCATTGTCAATATATTCAAGAATTTTTTCAATTAATTTGTCCTCATCTTCTATTATCTCTCCAAAGTCCATTGAACCATCATCTACAAATAGAGTGCCAACATCAAAATGATGGTCTTTTCCACCTTCATATTGATAGTAAATCACAGGCTTTTTAAGATATACAAAATCAAAAGCCACAGAAGAGTAATCTGTAATCATTAATGCTGAATCGCATAAGATGTCATGATGTTTGGTGACATTGTCAATTTTAACATATTCGTTAACATCAAAGGCATCAATAAACTTATACATCAAAGGGTGTGGCTTTAATATGATTTCATAACCCTTATCTCGAGCATAATCAATCAATTTTTCATTGTTCAACAAGTTATTAAAGCGTTCATAGTACTGGGAATTAACTAATTGATGCTTGTTTTTTATATAATTTCTCCAAGTGGGCATTATAACAATCTGTTTCTTAAGATTGTCATTTGTCAAATCATCATAACGCGGATAACCCAGTTCTTGAACAATTTCCTTATCATAATTATAATTGCCTTGAGTGAATTCATTATAATCGAAATCTGAAACAGTTAAGATTAAAGACAGGTTTTTATCAAACTTAGTCATCCATGAGGACATGTCATAACGATTTACTCCATGTTGTAAAAAGTAAACATCTCCCATTGTAAGCCCAGCCATCAATTTGGGATTGATTGAGCTAAAAGGATTATATGTTTTTGGGGAAATTTGTGATTGCATAAATTTTTTTGCAAAAACATATAAAAATCGATGTTTGAAGGATGCAAAAGGAATGACACTTTTTCCATACTTCTTTTTAAGTCGTGCATAATCCTTGCTATCACTTTGTATTACAAAATACTTTTTAACATCGTCTTTAACATTAATTGCATAATTAAAGAAGTGTTCTCCATTGTCTCCAGATAAATCAAGCCTGTCAGAAAATATCCATATTTTTTTATTTTTATAAAAAGGATACATTAAAAAGCATAGGAGCCGGAATGCTATTGTCTTTATTTTAATATCCAGTGGGAATTTGGATATTAATACTTTTATCATAGTTTTAAACTCATAATTTGCTTTTCGAATATATGAATGAGGCCTAATATAGAAAACATTTCTCTTAAGCAGGACGGTTTGATTATTTTTTACAAAATAATTTCCATATTCGGATAAATTAACATAGTATCTATTTGCAATATCACATTCCAATATTTTTTTATCTCCATTTTCATCATAAATCAATATTAGATACACGCTGCAGGATTCATTCTTTCCAACAGGTATTTTCAAATCGAAACTGTAAGTAAAAAACCATGGAATTGATAAGAATTCCAATGTTTCTCTATAAGTATTTGGATATTCGACTTCTTTTGCTTCATAAGTCTTTAAAATACCCCGTCCTGATTTAACAGCTTCTATTGTTAAATATTTTTTATCGCAGCTTGATGCGAAAGTTCCTGAAATATTTAAAAATCCATCTTTCAGTTCAACAATATCCATCCATATTCTATAATTGTGCAAGTTATTAATCGTATGATTTTTACTTTTTAGTGAAATGAATTTTCCTTGTGTTTCTATGTGAAATTCATTGTTCTTTACAAATATCAAAAAGTTTTTGATTCTATCTTTTAAGACTTTGTTCTTAGAGATTACCCCACTATCTATGTGAGACAGTATCTCGACAAACTGGTTCCAAAATTCATTGATTTCATCTTCACTGCCAAATACTTCTTCAATTTTTGCTATTTCAACAATATCTTTTATAAAGTATAAAAAAAGGTTTTGAATATATTTGGGAACCGCACCGTAATTTTCAATGCAAATATTTATCATATCTCGATAGAAATATTCAAATGAATTGAAAATGGAAGTTCTCAAGTTATCTATGTTCTCATCAAATCTTTCTCTTAAAAAATAAGATTCATCTTCAAGGAATCCGTATTTTTCATTGTTGATAAAAAATCTATTTATGAATTTTGCGTCTGAATGCTCTATATCTTCAAATGTCAGATTTTTAATTTTTGAACGCTTTATAAAAATGGAATTGCATTCAACTTGAATGTAATTGTCTTCTTTTTTTAAATCAAGGATCGGTCCGGCTTTTTCAGTTTTAAATTTAAATTTTAGAGGATATCTTTCTTTCTCATCAACTTCAATAGGTATGCAAACAGCATTCAATTTATTTTTAGAAGCAAATTTATCAATTTTGGATAAAACTTGATTGGATAATCTATCAATGGATCCCATGAAATTGACATATTCCCCAGTTGCATATTCAAGTCCCATATTATATGCATTTGCAATATTATCCTCACTGTCAAGCAGAATAATGTTTGAATGGGCATTGGAATATTTCAAAGCAATGTTTCGTGAATCATCACGGCTTCCTCCATCAATTAATATTATTTGAACCTTACTTAAATCGTATTTTTGGTTCAAGATGGATTTAATTGATTCATCAAGATATTCTTCAACATTGTGAATATAGATTATGATTGAAAACTTGAAGTTGGAATTGTCTGTAGAAATAAAGAATGCCTCCAGTATATTAAACTAATAAAACTATGTTTAAACTCTTATTTATTATTTATCCATTAATTTTGGGAGTATCCACATAGCTTTTTTTGAGAATCGTCTCTAAAAAACTCTTCTTAGTGGATTTGTGATTTAATAAAAAATATTTTTTATTATTAAATTGTATAATTGTTTTAATTAAAATTAGATTTTAAATCAAATTATTTTAAAAAATAAGCCAAAAAATTCATCATTAGTTCTCGGTCATTCAAGAGGGAATTATTTTAGAAGAATATAAGTTTTAAAAATAAAGAGATAGATTTACAATTAAATAACAGAATTTAATTATTATTTAATTGTAATTCTTGATTTTTTAGAAAATTTTATGTTGGAATTTAGAGAAATGATTTCAACCTTATGTTTCCCTTTTTTAAGGGATTTGGTACTAATTTTGATTTTTCCTTTGTTGTTGGTCTTTTTTACATAGGTTTTGAAATTTTTCCCAGTATAAATCTTGATTTTTATTTTAATTCCGCTTAAAACCTTATTTGTTAATTTGTGTTTCAAAGTAATATTAAAATATGATTTTGATTTATATTTGCTTGAAACTTTTGGAGCGGATATTTTACCTTTGGATTTGGTTATTATTATTGATGTTTTCACTTTTTTGAATTTCACATTGCTGTTAGCGGAGGTTATTTCAACTTTATGAGCGCCTTTTGAAAATCTTGAAGCCTTAAAGTATGCAATTCCATTGCTATCGGTTGTAGCATAATATGTTTTGTATTTTTTTCCAGTATAAACCTTTATTTTTAATTTGATATTCATTGTAATGTACTTGTTTTTAGGGTATTTTAAAACAATTTTCATCTTTTTTCCAGATTTATATGAAGTTTTAACTTTTGCGGATGTGGTTGTAACTGTTGCTTTAAACTGATTATACACTCCAAACTTATTTTTATCATTAGCTGCTTTATTTTTTGCTATGCTGCTATTTAACAATGAAAAATCAAGGGTTGAAAATATAGACCCTCCTTTATCCGCAGCATAATTTTTTAATATATTGCTGTTGATTATGGAACTGTTCGCACTTGCTACATAAATTGCTCCTCCTCTTATGGCAATATTGTCTTTAAATTTACAGTCGCTGACTTTTAAATTTCCCAGTCTTGAGTAAATTCCTCCACCACGGTTATTTCCATCGTTGTTTTCAAAGTAACAGTTTTTCACATTTGTTATGCCGCCAACGGAATAAATTGCCCCTCCGTATGTGGAAGCAGTATTGTTGATGAATTTGCAGTCGACGATTTGTGCATTTGATGTTGAATTCTCTACAAAAATTCTTATACATATCGCAGCTCCTTTTACACCTGTATTATTTATGAATGTGCAATTTTTAACAAGTGAATAGGGACAAGTATCCAATATTAATGTGCCGGAACTACGTTGGGATGTATTGTTAGTAAAAATTGAATTTAAAACTTCGCCCTGACCATATTCATCCAGATAAATCACACCGCAGCTTCTTGAAGTATTATTGTTGAAAATACAATTATCTATGAATAATGTGCTTATTTCGGGGGGATTTACATCATCATAGGTAATTAATAGTATAGTGCTTAAATATGCATTATTGAAACCAAAATATGAATTATAAAGTTTTAAAGTAGAATTGATGAAAGATCTAATCGCACTTCCCATGCCTCTTTTAAACTCATGCCATTGCAAGTCACTTACACGGATGCTGGTATTGTTTTCAAATGATGAATTGTATACTTCAATATTGCATCCCTTGTCTGTGGAAAATGCTCCGCCATTCCAATTATAAACGGTATTGTTTTCAAAAATGCAATTCTTTAAAGTTAAGTTCACATACTCATCCGCACGAAGTCCTCCTCCATTGTCTCTTTCAGAATATCCGTTTATTATGGTTAAATTTTCTAAAACAATATTCAAATTAGAACTCAAGTGCAGGCATCTTGCTAAACCACTTCCATCTATTGTGCAGTTATTCCCGATTATTGTTATGTTTTTAGATATTACAACACCATCGATTAAGGAATTGCTTTCATCCATATCTTTGTCGTATTTATAAGTTCCATTTATGGTAATTGAATCATTATCTTCAGTATTGTCTATTTGACTCTGCAAATCTCTAAAGGTATAAGCATCATTTACAATTTGTTCATTTTCATTTAAGTCATTGGTTGTATTTAATTCAGTTAAATCTAATTCAAGGGCAGTGTCTGAATCGATGGTAGAATTTAATTCAGTTGAATCTTGAGCAAAAACTATAGAAGTACTTAATAAAAATATTGAAACAATCATGAAAATAAAAAAGCTAGTTTTTAAATATTTTTTCAAATAAACCCTCCTAGAGTATTAAATATTATGTTTTATGTATTATATAAATTTTTTAATAAATTAAAATGTTCAAACTTTTTGCTGACAGACTTAAAATTTTAAGTTAAACAAGAAAGTTTATAGAGTTTATTAATGATGGCCAAAATTAGTGTATCCATAGGTTATATAAAATAAATTTTAAAAAAGTACAAGAAATGCTCTTTTTCCTATTAAAGACAAGTATTACATTTTAATTTTGATGGCTATTAATTTCTAATTTAAAAGGATTAACCTGATTCATGAATTAAAATTAATCTAACGACCAATTTGATACAATTCAAATCCCTTTTCTTTGATTTCAGATCCGTATATGTTGCGGCCGTCGAATATGATTTTTTGATTTAAAAGCCTGGCTATTTCATTAAAATCAGGGTTTCTAAATTCTTTCCATTCAGTTATTAAAATCAATGCGTCACAGTCTATCAATGCATCATATTTGTATTTTTTATATTCTATTAGACTTAATTGGTTGGCATTGTCTAAATATTTTGGAATAGCTGTTTTAAAAGTTTCCATAGCTTTAGCATCATAAACTTTGACTTTTGCTCCTATTTTTATTAATTCTGAAATAATTACTAATGAAGAAGCTTCTCTCACATCATCGGTATTGGGCTTGAATGCAAGGCCCCATATTGCAAAAGTCAAATTGGATAGGTCTTCGCCAAATCTTTTAACAATCTTCTTTACAAGAACCATTTTTTGTTCCTTATTTACCAATTCAACATTGGATAATATTTTAGGAGTGTATCCATAAGATTCTGCATTGTCAATCAGACCTTGTACATCCTTTGGAAAGCAGGATCCTCCGTAACCGCAGCCTGCATAAATGAAGTCGTATCCTATGCGCTTGTCGCTTCCGATTCCAAGCCTCACTTTTTTAATATTTGCTCCATTAAGCTCGCAGATATTAGCTATCTCATTGATGAATGAAATTTTAGTTGCAAGCATTGCATTTGCCACATACTTAGTCATTTCAGAGCTCTTGACATCCATTAAAACAAATTTATCGTGGTTGGATACGAAAGGGGCATAGAGTTTTTTCAAAGTTGCAAACACTTTCTCCTTTTCAGCTCCGATTACAACTCTGTCAGGTCTCATGCAGTCTTCCACTGCAGATCCTTCCTTTAAAAATTCAGGATTTGATGCGATATCAATAGTAATATTCAAATTTCTTTCATATATTATTTTTTCAACATGCTCTTTGACTTTAAAACAAGTTCCAACAGGAACTGTTGATTTTACCACTACAAGGGAATCCCTGCTTATGTTATTTCCAATGTCACTGGCTGCAGACATAATATAGTCGAGATTCGTGCTTCCGTCTTCTTTCATTGGAGTTCCAACTGCTATGAATATAATATTTGAATCATCCAATGCTTCTTTAATGTCCGTTGTAAAAATAAGGTCTCTTCTTTCTTGGCCTTCTATAACCATGGTTTTAAGATGGGGCTCGTATATTGGCATTATGCCTTTTTTCAAGCCTTCTATTTTTTCATAGTCTATGTCCACACAGTAAACTTTATTCCCCATTTCAGCAAAACATGTTCCGGTTACAAGTCCGGCGTATCCAGTTCCAATAATTGTTAATTTCATAATTTCAAATTTAATTTTTAATAATTTTCGTAATATCATTTTATTCAGAAATATGGAAAAATTTTATAAATTTTAACTATATAATTAGTTTATATAATAAACTTTTATAAATTTAAAGGCGATTTAATGTCATCATATAAGGTTTCAGTTTTAATTTCCACTTATAACTCAGGATATTATTTAAAATTAGCTGTTGATTCAGTTTTAAATCAAACAATAGGATTTGAAAACATAGAACTCATAATTGTTGATGATAAATCTGATGATGAGTATACAATCAGGCTTTTGGAAAAATATGAAAATGATTATGATAATTGCAAGGTTTTCATTTTAGATGAAAATACAGGTTTTCCAGGAAAGCCTCGAAATGTGGCTTTTGAAAATGCAACTGGTGATTATGTCATCTTTATGGATTCTGATGACACTTTTTCTCTTGATGCATTAGAGACAATGTATGATGTTGCTGTTGAAGAGGATTATGATTTTATCAAATCTAATTTTAAACTGGTCTTTAATGACAGAACCGAAGTTTATTCTCATCCTGATTTTAAGGATAAAGATGTCTATATAATGCATTCATTAGAAGAGAATACTGATTTTTTGAAATTGAAACCAAGTCTATGGTCAATATTATATAAAAGAGAATTCCTTATTGAAAATGACATATGGTCTGTGGAAGGAGTCAATGGTCAGGATCTGGAATTCATTACACATAGTTTATTATGTGCTCATAATTTTGTCTATCTTAAAGACTATTATGGATACAATTATTATATTCGAGACAGGCCAAATGACAAGTCAAGCATTAATAATTATGGGTTGAAGCTATGCCATGGTTTAGTTGATGGTTATTTAAGCATCTGGAATCTTTTAAAAAAATATGAAAAGGAAGAATACTTTCCAATAATATTTGAAATTCATATCAGATTTTTTATAGGTGTTTTCATTCAAAGCATCCTAACATATAGTGACAAGATGGAAATAATTAAAAAACTTTCTCCATTGTTAAAAAAACAGCTGCAATCAACTCCTGATTTTTTAAATAACAAATGTTCACCTACTATTAGTGAACCCTTATTCAATGATGATTATGATGAAGTATTAAAAAATCTTAATAAAAGTTTTAAAGCAAGATTAAAAGTCAAGTCAACTGATTATGATATTTTTTATAAAAATGAGAATTACAATACTTTAAGATTTGATGTTTCTGGTTTTGATGATAGCACTATGATTTTTTCTCCTGTAGTTAATAAGTGGGTTAATACTCGATGTTCTATAATAAATATTGATACGGATTTTGATATTTCTAATATAAAGGCTTTAAATTCTATTAATAAGGATTCAGAACAAGCATTCTCTGAAATTCCTAGATATCAAATCAGTGGCGATTTTTCTAATGGATCTTTTATTGAAATAACATTTATTATTTACGAGATTTCTGGTGTTGAAACTAGGCTGATTAAAAGTAATAATTTGTTAGAAACAGAAAAAAATAAAGTAGTTAAGGAAAATAAGGAATTAACTAATAAAAATAATAAATTAGTTAATGAAAATAAGAAGTTAAATAATGAATTGAATTTTTATAAGAAACTATTAAATACAAAACCTTATCGGTTCGCAAAATTCTTAAGAAATATAGCTCAAAAGATTAGGCATTTGAAGTGAATGTAGGAAAAAATTTTTTTTATTAGAAGATTGATGATTTATGATTAATTATTTTGAAAACTTTTATAGAGTAAAGTATAAACTTTATTAATAATTTAAAATAAATTACATTTAACAATACTTTTTTAAAAATTATTATTAGAATTTCATATAAAACTTGGGTGTTAAAATGGAACATGAAAAAGAAGTTTTCAACGAACTCATGGAACACGAATTTTTTAAAAATAATACTGATAATTTAAGGATTTTATTTAAATATCTTACTGCTAGGATAGATATAAAAAATTATGGTAGCTCTGATAATGATATAATTGTTTTAGAGAATTCTGATTTAGATAGTATTGTTGATTGTCCTAGTTGGTATAAAGATTTTGAAGGTGTGGGAACTGTAATAACCAGTAAAAAAGGATGTATTGACTTGAAAATTAAATGTGTAAATGATGGCTTATTAAGAATCGATTTTCGTGGAATTGATTTTAGGGATAAAAAAAATCGTAGAGTGCCTATCTATATTGATTATACCAAATTTATAATTAATGGGCA
>ODAJ012100156.1_pt1 | contig 16343 bp, 7 predicted proteins | sample 1539241 | NCBI WGS metagenome assembly ODAJ01 (sample SAMN02144231, study PRJEB22623) | gut metagenome | biome: sheep rumen | host: Ovis aries | place: New Zealand
TTGCCAATGGCCGTACCCTCCTGTGGACCTGCCAACACCTGGACACCTAAGGAATTGGCAGTAAACTGGTTGAGGAACTTGTTGAGTGAGCCGCCTCCTATGATATGCAGCACGCTGAGGTCGAACGACGAGAACTCTTTCAGCCACTGGAACACCTGCCGATAGCGCAAGGCCAGGGAGTCGAAGATGCAACGGCAAATCTCAGCAGGAGTCTCAGGTACTGGCTGGCCGCTATTCTTGCAATAGGTCTGGATAGCCTCAATCATCGATGAAGGATTGGCAAACAAATCGTCATCGGGATTAATGATGCTACGGAAAGGCTCTATGGTCATTGCGGAGCCTTGGAGCTCGGGATGGCTCAGCTGGCGCACCTCCTCAGGCCACTCCTTGCGGCAACGTTCATAGAGCCACATGCCACAGATGTTCTTCAGGAAGCGTGTCGTACCCTCTACGCCACCCTCGTTGGTGAAGTTGAGTTCATAGGAACGTTCATTGATGACGGCATCCTTGGTCTCGATACCCATCAGGCTCCACGTGCCGCTCGAGAGATAGGCAAACTGCTCGTTCTTCGCCGGGACAGCAGCTACGGCTGAAGCAGTGTCGTGGCCTGCCACGGCAATCACAGGCACAGGTCCGAGACCCGTCAGTTTCTGCACCTCGTCAGTCAGCACACCGATAACACTGCCTGGACTAACCATACGTCCGAACTTGGAACGGCTCAGCTGCAGCGAAGCCAGCAGACGCTCGTCGAGTTGCTTGGTACGGGGATCGAGCAACTGCGACGTCGAGGCAATGGTATATTCGCACACGGCATTGCCTGTCAGCATCCAGCTGAGGGCATCAGGAACGAAGAGTATCTTGGCTGCTTGGCGCAATGCTGAATTCTGCTCACGCTGCATGGCATAGAGCTGGAAAATACTGTTAAAGTTCATGAACTGAATGCCCGTCACGTCGTACACCTCCTGACGAGAAATGACATGTTTCAGATAATCGTCCATGGCATCGAAGGTGATGGGGTCACGATAAGAGCGAGGATTGCGCAGGATGGCTCCGTCGTCACCGATGAGCACGAAGTCGACACCCCAGGTGTCGATGCCAATGCTGGTAATCTGCAAGCCACGACTGGCCACCTCCTTCAGACCACGGATCATCTCGAAATACAAGGCATAGATGTCCCAGTAGAAATGTCCGCCTGTCTCAATCAGATTGTTGGGGAAGCGCGTCACTTCCTCCAAGTCAAATTTCCCGTCGCTGATGCTACCGATAATCGTACGTCCACTGGTAGCCCCCAAGTCGACGGCAAAGAAATAATCCTTATTGTCTTTCATTATTAAATAGTTTGTTTCGTTATTAGCTAACAGGTGACAAAGTTACAAAAAACATCCGACAAACCATCGAAATATTGTGCAAAATTGCACTAAAGTTAATATATTTTTGGAAAGTTCACCCCTTTTTCTTATATTTGCACTCCAAACAGAACTACATTTATCTACTCTCACAATGATGAAATTACTAAAAACAACTGCATGGATGATTTCCATCGCCCTATCGTCCTCAGTGCCTACTCATGCACAGCAAGTCAACGACTCCAATACCCCCCTGCACCTGATGCAGCCTCAATACCTATTGCCATACGGGGTATCAACACCACAAGCTGTCAAGCAGAAGATGGACCAAGTGCGTCACTATCTGGAACAAGCGACGCCCTGCGTACTTGAGGACAAGAACAGCGGCAAGGAAGTGAGCCCAAATGACATAGGACCTGACACCCAGTTGCGCAGAGGCGACTTCCGGCTAACCAGTTACGAATGGGGAGTCACCTACTCGGCCATGCTGGCTGCTGCTGATGCCACCGGTGACGAAGCATACAGAAACTATGCCCTGCGACGCATGACCCTGCTGGCCAACAGTGCTCCCGCCTATGCCAAAATGCACCAAAAAAACATAGAAATAGATCCGCTGATGCGCAAGGTGGTAGACCCTCATGCTCTGGATGATGCCGGTGCTATCTGTTCTGCCATGATCAAGGCACTGTCTGCCAATCCCAACCTGCCCTATCGCTCCTGTATAGACCATTACGCTGACTATATAATAAATAAGGAGTATCGACTGGCAGACGGCACCTTTGCTCGTCTTCGCCCCCACAAGAATACGGTATGGCTTGACGATATGTTCATGGGCATTCCCACCCTTGCACAAATGGGACGACTGACTGGTGAACAGCGATACTATGACGCAGCCGTCCAGCAGATAATACTGTTCCGCGACAGAATGTTTGTCAAAGAGAAAGGACTGTTCCGCCATGGCTGGGTGGAAGCCATGCAGCCTCATCCCGCCTTCCACTGGGGACGGGCCAATGGCTGGGCCATCCTGACCATGTGTGAAGTGCTGGACGTGCTACCCAAGAACCATGCTAAACGGACAGAAATACTGGAACTGCTTCGTGCCCATATTGCAGGATTAGCCCGTCTGCAACAAAAGGACGGCTACTGGCATCAGCTGCTCGACCGCAACGACACCTATCGGGAGACCTCCTGCACGGCCATCTTCACCTATTGTATTGCCCATGCCATCAACCAAGGATGGATTGACGCTTTGGCATACGGACCTGTGGCCCAACTTGGCTGGAATGCAGTAGAACACTCCATCAACGAAAAGGGACAAGTAGAAAATGTCTGCGTAGGAACAGGCATGGGGTTCGACCCGGCCTTCTATGCCTACCGCCCTGTACACGTGATGGCTGCACACGGCTATGGCCCTGCTCTTTGGGCTGGAGCTGAGATGATTCGTCTGCTGAAAGAGCAACATCCCAAGATGAACGACTCTGCCGTTCAGTTCTATCCAGAAGAAGTACCCACCAACCAACCCATCTTCAACTATGACGGCAAGATTCGCTACTAAACTACTGCTACTGATGCTGACACTGCCCGCCATGGCACAGTCAGGTCTTAACAAGAAGGAGTTCAACAAATACTGGCGTATAGAATCAGAAGCCCCCGACTATCAAGTCAGTTTCTCAGGAGACACGTGTGAACTGACAGCCCCCAAGGGACTGACTCTCTGGCGCAAGCAACCTTTCACCGGCAATAGCACGGTAGAATACGATGCAATGGTGATGGACGACCGGCTGAGCGACCTGAACTGTTTCTGGCTGGCCAGTGACCCGAAACAGAAAGACATCTGGACAAGGGCTGACTGGCGGAGTGGCATCTTCGTGCGATGCTACTCACTGCAGATGTATTACATGGGCTATGGCGGCAATCACAACACAACGACCCGTTTCCGCAGATATACTGGTGACGAACGGGGAATAGACGATGCCACCCAACGGCCAGCCATCTTGAAGGAATACACTGACACTGCCCACTTGCTTCGCCCGAACCATTGGTACCACATCAAGATAGAGAGCAACAATGGCCGTACACGATTTTTTGTAGACAACGAACTCATTGTGGACTATCTCGACCCGCAGCCCTTGCAGAAAGGGTGGTTTGGCTTCCGCACAACCCTTTCACGCACACGTATCACCAACTTCAGAAGCCAGACGACCAGTGGATATTCCCTGTCTGCTGGGATTCCCCTAAGATGGGTGGGCCAAATACATGGCAAACAGCCTGTCACCTTTGGCATTCCTTTCTCGCAAGGTGAACTGAAAGATGCCTCTACGTTGGGGCTTTCGGATGGCACACCTGCTGACGCATGGCCAACAGCCTATTGGCCAGATGGTTCCATCAAGTGGGCTGCCATGTCGGCAGTCACAGACAGCAAGAACCTTCAGGTCATACAAAAGAAGCCCCTGAAAGGTACAGTTCAGCAACGGATGGCTGTCAACGACAAGCCTCAGCAATTGGTCATCAATACTGGCCGACTGACTGTTTACATTCCCAAAAGCGGACAACAGCTGATTGACAGTATCTTACTTGACGGACGGCGTACAGGAAGTGCTGCCAGTCTGGTTGCAACGACAGCACAAGGCAAATACACCTCTTTTGTAAAGCAGGTACACGTAGAACGACAAAGTAAGGTAGATATCGTAGTAAAAATAGAAGGCACTCACAGTGACGGACAGCGACACTGGCTTCCATTCTGTGTGCGATTATATTTGTGGAAAGACTGCAAACAGGTCAAGATGATACACACTTTCATCTACGACGGTGAACAAACAAAGGATTACATCACCTCACTGGGCATCCGCTTCGGCATTCCCATGCATACAGAACCTTACAATCGCCATGTAGCCTTTGCCATGTCCAAAGACAAAGTATGGACAGAACCCGTACAACCTTTAGACGGTCGTCGTGAACTGCGCCTGCATCAGTCACCTCCTGAAGAGGGACGCGGCATTCCCCAAAAGCAGAACATACAACTGGACCAGATGCGAGGACAGCGCATCCCTCCCCGCGAGGCTTTTGACAAGTTGGGACAATCACTCATAGACAACTGGGCTCAGTGGGATGGTTATCGACTGTCACAACTGACCGACAATGCCTTCTCCATCCGTAAACGGGCCACCAGCCATTCGCCTTGGATAGGTACCCTGACTGGCGAACGCAGTCCTGGCTATGCATTTGTCGGTGATGTTGAAGGAGGTTTAGGAATAGGACTGAAGGATTTCTGGCAATCATACCCCTCCACGATTGAAGTCTCTGAAGCACGCAGTCCGGAGGCACATCTTACCGTGTATCTATGGAGCCCGGAGGCAGAGGCCATGAACCTCTGCCACTATGACACCATACCCCATGGCCTGCATGAAAGCTATGAAGATGTTCAGCCTGGCATGAGCACACCATATGGTATCGCCCGCACCAGCGAACTCTGGCTATTGCCACAGACCGGCTATCCAGGGAAAGAAGCCATTGCTGAGCAAGTAGCCATGTTGGCCGATGATGCCCGGTTGCTGCCCACACCAGAATACTTGCACAGCCGTCGCGCCTTCGGCATCTGGTCACTGCCCACCCACCATCAGGATATTGAAAACCGACTGGACAAATACATCCGCATATACCAGCAAGCCACGGAACGGCATAAATGGTATGGATTCTGGAACTATGGCGACTTCATGCATGCCTATGATCCGGAACGTGACGAGTGGCGCTACGATGTGGGAGGCTATGCCTGGGACAATACTGAGTTAGCATCACCCATGTGGCTTTGGACTATGTTTCTGCGCTCTGGCCGTCAGGACATCTGGCACATGGCAGAAGCCATGACCCGCCACAACAGCGAGGTGGACACCTATCACATGGGGCCATTTGCTCCATTGGGCAGCCGACATAATGTCAGCCACTGGGGCTGTGGAGCCAAGGAAGCCCGCATCTCGCAATCAGCCTTTCTACGCTATTATTACTATCTGACAGCTGATGAACGTACGGGCGACCTGATGCACGCACAAACCAATGCAGACACCCTGCTGTGGAACCTTGACCCCATGCGACTGGCTGAACCACGCGAGACATTTCCCTGCTCTGCCCCGGCCCGGCTGCGCATAGGCCCCGACTGGATGGCCTATGCAGGCAACTGGATGACAGAGTGGGAACGCACAGGCAACCAGCAGTATTACCAGAAGATTCTGGCTGGCATGGAGTCGATAGCCGAACTCCGAGACGGGCTGTTTACCGGCAACAAAGCCCTGGGCTACCATCCCTCAACAGGGCGCATCAGTTATGATGGTCCCCAAGAGTTGCGCAACACCAACCATCTGCTCTCTATCATGGGAGGCTTTGAGGTGATGAATGAACTGATGCCCATGATGAACTGCCCTGCATTTAATAAAACCTGGCTTGACCATGCACGCAGATACAGGGAGATGGCCCTCAAAATTAGCAAGAACAAATTTCCCGTACGTCGCCTGGACGCCTATGCAGCCTGGAACGACCGCGACCCACGACGCATGAACTTCGTATGGAAGGCACTGACAGCACCAGCAAAAGGGCTGTCTACAAACGAGGCAGCCCTATGGTCGTTAGATGCTATCTATACGCTGGAAGTTATTCCTTGACCGTAGCTTTCTTCACCGCATCTGGCAGATAGTAGCCCAGATGCGGTGGCTGGTTGTAGGCTGTATTCTGCCAACAGATGCCCAGCCGATAGATATTGTCGTGCATCAGTGTGGGCACGGCATAGTCTGTAGGGATATTCGTCGTGAAGATGTTCAAGTGGGCAGCATCGCTCTCGTCCCACAGAATCAGTTCTTCACGCCAGTCGCCAAACAAGTCGGCTTGCAGACAGGGAGTTGCCTTGGTCCAGTTATTCGATACCGAATGCCCCATCTCATACAGTTGTTTGCCATTGCTGAGAGGCAGTGGAACAGCCTTTTCACCATCCCACTTCTCAATGTACGGCGGGAAGTGAGGACGCATCCGGCGATTAGCCAACAGTTCATCCTGCAAGTCACCATCCCAATAGATACGGAAATTGATAGACGGGTTCTGTTCAGAGATGATCTTCCCCTTGATATTGCGAACGGCTCTCTTTTCCACCTGCCAATACTCAAAACCACGATGCTTGACATCAATGTCAGCAGCCAGTCCACGACCAGTATCCGCACCTGCCATTTCATAGAACAGCAGTTCGCCCGTTCTGGCATCACGCAGGTCAGCACCATAGGGACGTTCCTCATGCACCATATAGAACTCCAAGCCAGGACGGTCAGGGTCCAAATCGCTCAAGTGGGTGGCATCACCATGCCCCAATCCTGTAGAATATAGCAAAGTACCATCGTTGTTGATGGCAGCAGAACCGTATGTAATCTCGTCACAACCGTCGCCATCCACATCACCGACTGAGAGGCTGTGAGCACCCTGCCCAAAGGCGGTATGCTTCAAATTGCGATACCACTGCTGTTCGCCCTTGCTGTTGACGACATAATAGTCATTTGGTGTTACAGAGGCATGGAGCCACTTGGTAGACAGCTTCTTACCGTCAAAATCCACAGCCCACAGATGCGATGGAGTATAATATCCACGACACATCACAGCACTTGGTTTACCCTGTGGCCCGTCCAGCCAGGCCACACCTGCCAAATAACGTTCGCCACGGTTGCCCATAACTCCCTTATCGCCCCATCCCTCCTTATCATAGTCAGGGGCACCATCCACACTGAAAGCACGGTTGGGCTGATAATATATCGTATGGATGGCACGACCTGTCTGACCGTCAAACACTGTCAGGTATTCAGGACCTGTCAAAATCCGTCCTCGCTCGTTCCTGTAGTCTGCCTGATTGTCTGCCTGACGGATTTGTGGGTCGTCAGCAGCCTCTGTGACATAGTGCCCCATGCCATCCTGGGTTCCTGGTGCCGTCTTGCATATCAGTTCAGCCCGCCCGTCACGGTTGAAGTCATACACCATAAACTGGGTATAGTGGGCACCTGCACGGATATTCTTGCCCAGATTGACGCGCCACAGTTTGGAGCCATCCAGTTTCAGACAATCGATGATGACATCACCAGTCAAGCCATCGTGCGAATTGTCATGAGAGTTTGACGGGTCCCATTTCAAAAACAACTCATATTGGCCGTCACCATCGACATCGCCCACCGAACAGTCGTTAGGGGTGTACGTATAAGGTTTCCCGTCAAGCAGTCCCCCTTCAGGACGGTCAAGCGGAACACTCCTATAGAGGTCATTCCAAGAAGAAACTTCTGCAGAAGCCTCCTCGCCACTGCCATGCACCACGACCTGATACCGGCTCTGAGGAGTCCCGTCCGCGTCGACAAAATTGGTGACTGTCAAACCTTGTGCAATCAGCTTCCCATCACGCAACAGGTCAAAAGTAATTCCCTGGGAATCAGTACCAAGCAGTCGCCAACTGACGAACACACCCTTACTGGCAGCAGGCAGGGCAACGACACCTCGGTCCAAGCGTTCCATCTGCGACGGATACGTCTTGTACTCCTGTGCCGCAGCAGACATCGCACAGGCCAGCAGAGTTAAGCAGATTAGTCTTTTCATGTTGCAATAAAGTTACTTTTTCTTCAGATAGCTTGCCAATGGACTCTTGTTGTCGCGCAAGCCCTTGGCTATGCTCTGTGCATTGGTCTTGGCACCTAAGAGAGAGGTGTGCGTATGATCATGATTAAAATATTTCATAGCCTTCTCCTTCTTACCGCATTTCTTATCTAAGAAGTCTGCCGTAATGTTATGCAGGTCAACAAACTCAACGCCCGTCTCTTTAGCTACCTCCCGATACCACTTGCCGTAGGTATCGTTACGACGCTCTATCTTGCCGTCCGTCCACTCATTGCGGGGGGTCAGCGAAACCAGAATAGGCGTTGCACCCTTTTCGCGTACATCCTGGATAAACTTCTTCAGATACCAGCCAAACGAGTAAACCACTTCATAGCTGCCTACCTGTGCATTCGACTTCAGTTTCTGGTCGATAACATTCTGTTTGGACAGGTCTTCCTTGGCAGCCTGCATCCTATAGACATGACAGGTGTCGGCAGCTGAGGCAATGGCAGCACGGTACTTCGGTTTGTCAATAGCCCCGATGTCATTATGACCAAACTGTATCAGCACGAAGTCACCGGGCTTCAGGCTGTTATACACCTTCTCCCAACGGCCCTCGTTCAGATAGGAGCGACAGCTGCGACCAGCCATGGCAGCATTTACAATGTCAATCTTCGTTTCGTCAAAGATAGTATTGGCTACGGCTCCCCATCCCCACATACCATTCGAATCATTGTCAGCATTCTTCACCGTGCTGTCACCTGTAATAAACACAACAGGCTTTCCATCGGTGCGCGTCAGGTCATAGACAGGCAATTGCACATTACGCATCATTGCCTTCAGTGGATTCAGCGCAGGGTTGTGGCTGGCCATAATACCCTCAGCCGCCGAACGGGCATTCATCATGGCACCGAAACGGCTGGTGTGTATCTTATCAATGAAGAAATGGTAGTTGGTCTTCCACGGGCCATAAGCATCAAGTTTCTGGCCGGAAATCTCATTCAAATCAACAAAAGGAACCCCTTCCTCAGCAGCCACCTGCATCTGCCACTTGGTATGCTCCTTGCGAACTATCTTTCCCTTGTCATCGTATGCATTGCGCGGTGTCAGCGACATCAGGATGGGGAATCCCCCTCTCGCGCGCACATCATTTATATATTTACGCATATAGCCACCATAAGTATAGACGGTCTCTTTCTCTCCAGTCTCCTTGATGGTCACGTTCAATGTGTCATATCCCACTCCGGGAATACTGGCGCGGGCACGGCCAGAATCATACGGTCCATTGTCATTGTGACCTATCGAGATGATGACCCAGTCACCAGGCCGGATGGCCTTACGGATAGGCTCCCACAACTTGTTATAGAACGTGCGACTACTCATGCCGCCCAATGCCTGATTCTCGACGGTAATCTTCGACGGGTCGAAGTACTCATGGGCATAGTATCCCCATCCCCACTGACCATTATTACCATTGCCCAGTGTTCCTGTTCGCATGGTAGAGTTACCTATCAGGAACAACACGGGGTTGTTGCCTTTGCGGCTCGAACCAGGCACAGGACGCGCCGTCATGGCCTTAGCTATACTGTCAGGCGTATTATCCACCACGCCGTTCACATCCTTCACTCCACCACGGTCGGCGACCTGAGCCACTGCTGTCAGCGCAAAAGCTGACAGCAGTACACAAAATATCTTTTTCATCTTTTTATACCCTATTACAATTAAAGAACAATTTTACAACTTCCTCCCTTGCCAGTAATCACATATACTCCCGAAGGCAGGTGCTGCATCTTCGCAGCATTCTTCACATCTGTCAGCGTTCCCGTCATCTGGAACACGACGACACCGCCGATAGTAGAGAGTTGGTACTTGCAAACCTCTCCGGCAGTAATACCTTCAATGCCGGTAGAGCCCTGCACAACTGTCAGTTTACCTTCTGAAAGCAACTTTGAGTCATCCCACTTCAAGCCATCGGGCAATTCACCCAGTTTCACGGTAGGATTACCAGAGACAGTGCCTGTCCAAAGTGTAAACTCATCACCCGCCGCAAAGGCCAGTGCATAGCGTTCGTCTTGCGGTATGGCTATCTCTATTTCACCATTCATCGTCAAAGTACCCTTCAGGTCCAGCTGACTGCACTTTTTAAGAGTCCTGCTGGAAGAAATCACCCAATTGTATATATCCAGTTTCAACTTAGAGTCTGCATTCATGACAACATCACCCAAGAAAGTGAGGGTCATCGTTGTCGAATTACCAGAAACACCAGGATTGAGTATCGAACCAGCCCCGAATGTCACTAAGCTGTTTCCAAGGCAACCAAAGCCAGACAGGGTAGCGCCATTCTTTACCGTCAGAGGTTTTTCGCCGGTCATCGTCGTCGTGGTACTCTTTCGCAGTTCCAGCTGGCCATTTTCTACTGTCAGCGTCCCCATCTGAGTCTGTTCGCTGGTTACCGTCCACTTTCCGGTACCCTGCTTGACGATATTGATGCCGCTGCCGATTGTACCGCTAAAGCTGGCATTCTTGTCATTCGTTCCAATATAGTACGTTCCACTGCCTCCCAGCGTACCACTGCCTCCCAGCGCACCTATCTTGAGGTCACCGGCAGAGCGGCCACTCTGCTCGTCCATATTCTTGAAAGTACATCCGCTTTGAATACTCAGCGTGGCATTAGGCAGGCCCTTACTGCTATAGAAGTTAAAGGTACCTTTATTGAGCTGGTAAGCGTTCAGGATACCGTTGAAGTTGCTCCAGTCACCGGTCAGCGGACATCTGACATACTGCGAATAGACGTTCAGCGTACCATCACCAACCACGCCACCACTATAGGTACAGCGGCCATCCAGATAGACACTGCCCGTGCAACCCTCCATGACCTTGAAGGCTACTGCCGTTCCAGCCGACGAGGCCATATCGGTACTATTCTGATACATCATCGTGCCTTTGCCGTTGAACACGATGGTGTCACCAGTGCTGTGGGCGTCAGCCAAGTCATAGACTGTACCCTCGGTGATGAACAGGTGCTTGATGCGATTATTTTTCGAGAGTGACAGCTGTCCCGCACCGGTTTTATAGACATCATCGGCTCCGATGATGGCCTTTCGCAAGATGGCTTCTGCATTTTTAGCCACCTCTATAGTGCCGTTAGTAACCTTCATGGCATGAGCTACGCCCGTCGAAGAAGTAATGCTCAACGTACCATTTTCGATGTAGATATTATTGTTCAAGCCTCCCAGTGCGCCATATTCCACACCCTCGGTATCGGCCAGTTTGGCAACCTCGATGGTGCCGCCATTGATGTAGGTATGACCTGTGAAGGTATTGGTATTATTGATAGCAACCTTCTGAGACCCGTTCTTATTGAGTTTCATCGTGCCGGTCATAGCCTCTCCGCTTAACGTGTACTCTTTGCTGGAGTTATTGAACGTAACGCTCGACGGACTCACCGCCTCTGCTATGACTACATTCGTATTGGCAGCGGCATCGTCGAAAGTGACATCATCACCCGATACGAAGACATTGGGTTCGCCACTGGTCGACTGGAAGTTCTCTGTCTCAGCCAAGTCCCAAACACCATTGTCACCACCATTCCATACCACGTTGGTAGCATCGCGCAACCCAGCCACATTAATGTACAGTTTACCTTCCTCGTAACTCAACACAGCTTTCTGGGCACCAAAGCTAATCTTGATGTCTGCCACATTACCGACAACCGATTCCACATTAGCTATGAGGTATTTGCCTTCGGCCACCTTATCAGCCTCTATCACGTTAAACTGAAACACAGGAGTAGTAAACTCCGGACCGTACTGCCAGTCTTTCTTCTCTATTGACAGGGTGCCAATGGTCAGCACATCGGTAGTACCATCACCCTTGATATCGAAAACGATGCGCGAGCCGAAGCCGAGTTCTATCGTGGCAGCGCCCATCGTGCCTGTCTTATTCTTCCCGCCGGGATAGATGGTAGCATTATAGTCAGCCTTGATGCCACCCTTGAAGTCGCCGCCATCAGAAATCAGGCTGGTATGACGATTCAGCCACACGCGGCTCGACTGCATCGTACCGCCAAACTGGAGCGTACCTGCCCATACATCGGTATTGCCCGTATAGGTCTCGTTGACTTTTGGCAGCACCAAGATTCCGTCACCCTGTTTGACCAAGCGCATACTGCCAGTGAAGGCACCACCCGTCAACGTGTGGGTAAAGTACTCCGTGGTGATGTTGTTGTTGTCGTCATGGCCTTGCACCCACGTGGGGGCATTGTCGAAGAAGATGTAGGGAGCAGCACCCTCGCTGACACTGACGGTCATATTGGCCGTCTCAGCCATGAGCAGCTGCTGGTTGTTCTGTGCCGTGGTGATGCTGCCACCGTTGGCAATCTCCGTACGGTCAGTCATGGTCAGAGCCGGGGGTGCCATGGTGATGCCTTCCAATTCGCCAAGGAAGTAACTCACGTGAGGTGGCTGGTTATAGCCGCACATCTGCCATACCATAGCCTGGCGATACTGCATGTCATGCCATAGTGTATAGTTGCGCCATTCGGTAGGTATGGTCGTGCTGTAGATTCTAATTTTATTGTCGGCTGTACGCATAATCACTTCTTCACGCCAGTCACCGAGAATGTCGCCCTGATAGCAAGGGGTTGATTTTGTGTCGTTGTTGGTCAGTGAACCAGTCAGCGTAGTAATGTCGCCTACTCCTGGCTTGTAAATGCGGCCGGCAGAATTTTTGGTGCCTGTACCATTGAATGTCTCTTCAAGTAGGTCGCCATCCCAATAGATACGGAAGTTGACATCAAAGGGGATGTCGACAGGAATGTGTGCATTCGTGACACTGCTGATAGCTGTATCGTGACCAGAACGTCCGAGGCAGCCTGGATATTCATTGCTGAAATTACCCATCATGGAGCGACCATCATCATTGCTGCTGGTCTGGCGATAATAAATCTTTGAGGTTGTTGCATCACGGTAGTTGTTGTCTGGACGATCCTCGTTGCATGCGTAGATCTCATGACCATGGATGTAAGGGTTGAAGTCACCGTGATGCTGGGCATCACCGTGTCCTAAACCTGTGGTGGAAAGGCCCTTACCATTGTCGTCGATAACCATAGAACCAAAGCAAATCTCGTCTCGTCCGTCCCAGTCGACATCGGCAATGCCATAGTTGTGGTAGCCTTGACCGTACCAAGGCGAGCTGCTGTCGTTGCAGTTCCAACGCCAGCGCTCACTCAACTTATGAGTACCGGGATCCACGTCGAGCGCAATCATCTTATGCTGGGTATAGATACCACGGGCCAGGAAAATGCTGGGCTTGCGGCCATCAAGATAGGGAGCGCCGAAGAAATGCTTCGAAGCACGGTGACCGCCATCATACTTTCCTGTAGAAGGTTTCCAAACTTTCACATAATCTGTCTCGCCATCTTCGTAAAGCCTCAATGGATATTTCATCTGGTCATAAACCTCACCTGTCTCTCCGTTCAGGTAAAGAAGATACTCCGAATCCTCACAAACAAACCACTGACCACTGCTGGTTGCAGGCAGATAGTTCTTCGAAGCATCGCCGATAGTGATAACCTGTCCGCTGGCCGTATGAATCTTGGTTCCGTCAGAGGCACGCAGCACGGCTTCGGCCTTGCCGTCACCGTCCCAGTCGTAGGCCACGATGTTCTGCTCGTTGTTCTGGAAGTCAGCCATGTTGGGGCCCCAGTCGATCCACCAGAGTTTCTTACCATTCAACTTATAGACCTCCATGATAAAGTACTCACCATTGAAGCCTGCCTTCGGATAGGACTTGCCGGCCCAACTGGCATTGTCGAACTTCATCAGTATCTCCAGCTCGCCGTCGCCGTCAACATCGGCCATGCAGGCATCGTTAGGCTGGTAGACGCTCTTCAGGTCGCCATGGTCTGGGGTAATCTCCAGATAGGGCTGGCTCCAGGGGGTCACCTCTGCTGAAGCCGACTGCTCGCTGCCACGCACCACGGCAGCCACCTTATAACGGCTACTTGCCGAGCCGCCAGCATCGACATAATTAGAGGTCGTCAAGCCGGTAGCAATCTGTGAGCCGTCACGATACAAGTTGTACGTCACGTCATAATACTCCTCACCGTAAATACGCCAGGAGCAATAGACGCCATCCGTTGACTGCACGGCCACGAGGCCGCGATCAAGTTTCTCTGTCTTGCGCTGGGCAAACGTTCCCAGCACGACTGTCAGCATAAGTAGTGACAGCATCAAACATCGTTTCATCATCTTTTTAGTAATTATCTTTTGTTGTAGTTCTTAGCTTTCACAAGTAGATTGTTCTATATTATATATAGACACTCCATCTTTTGGGCACAAAGATAAGCATAAAATTAGATAAATAAGAAAAAAAAGCATAAAATTGCGTCAAAGTTTGGTGATTTCATAGAATCTTCTTATCTTTGCAGCACTTTTCAGGCCGCAAAAGACTGTGAGGACAAACAAACTCGAACTACATTTTCTTTAACTTACATAACAAAACAAAAACAAAATGCTTATGAAAAAGTTTACTTATCTTTTCGCTGCCCTCTCAATGATGGCAGTAAGTGCTAATGCTCAAGATGAACCCACGGTTGATGAGCAGAACCTTGTTAATGCTGCAACCTATACCAACCCGGAGTTCGGTGGTGAGGTGATTGCATTAGAAAACGGCTCATTTGAAGTTCGCCCTGAGGATGGTGACGGTACTACAAACTTTGGTGGATGGGAGGTAGTAAATACTTCTAATGTTAATTGGGCAACACGTGCCCATAAATCTATGTATTCAAAGATTAACGGTAGCTACTACGTTCGTTTGATGAATGCAAGTTTGGAACCTGGCACATTGCTGAAGCAGAGTTTTGCTGGTAAAGGTCCCGGTACCTATGTACTTTCTGCCATCACCCAGTTCACCCGTAATAGTAATAGAGGTTTCTCTTATCAGGACGAAGCAGGAACTTGGCATGGCGGTTGGAACGAAGCCAACTGGGCAGCCCTCTATATCATGGACAATGAGGACTTTGACGGAGGTTTGGTCGCAAGCCCTGGTTATAAGAAAATCTTCGGTCAGTTCAACGAAGACAACACCACAGGCGATCTGCCCTTCATCAGACAGTTTGTTGCCTATCGCGCTGAGTTTGGAGAGTCAATGCAAATTGGCTTCGGTCTCACAGCAGAATGCGCAGCTATTGGTAAAGCACAGATTCAGTGCGATGCCTTCAAAGTAGAGTACGTTCCTGGCAAGACCGTTGATGAAGTCAACGCCATGATAGAGAATATCACAACAGGCATTGAGGCCATCAAGACTGTAAATGAGAAGGCCGTTGACGCCAACGCTCCCATCTATAACCTCGCAGGCCAGCGTGTCACCAAGGACGCTAAGGGCATCCTCATCCAGAACGGCAAGAAGTTCGTGGTGAAGTAAGAATAGAATAGAGCTTGCTTGTGTTCAACCGAACACAAACAGACTGAACCGACTTATAGCAATCCCCGCCCCTCAATAGGAGGAACGGGGATTTTTTCCTGCCAATTGTTTGGAAGTTTGGGAAATAGTTCGTATATTTGCACCACTGATAATAAACAGAACGCGTATGATAACTGTTGCCAACCCAATTTGTTTGTCGACAGTCTGACCCACGACAGCATCATTGTGTAGATACCACGGTTACACGGGAAAATCAACAACCGCTTAGACGAGGTACTTAGTATATTTGACCAAACACGCAAAGACGCCCAGAACCAGCAGATGCTTCACCTTGACGACAGTCTGTATCCTGACGATGATGTAGAGATGCAACACATCCTACGCCGCCTGCTTATGGCTGCCACCAATGCTGAAATGCGAATGGACATGAATGTCGAAGATGAGTATTTCTCCATTATTGAGAAGCGGGACACAGAAATAATGCAAAGGGACTGGAGAATAGCCGAACAAAATGCAGAAATAACCAAACAAAACGCAAAAATAGCCAAACAAAACGCAGAAATAGCCAAACAAAACGCAGAAATAGCCAAACAAAACGCAGAAATAGCCAATAAGGACGAGCAACTCAGTCAGAAGGACGAGCAACTCAGAAAATCTGTAAAAATGCTTCTTCAAGCCCATTTATCTATAGAGTAAATAGCTTCCAGCCTTGGAGTGAGTCCCACAGTAGTACAAAACTTATCCCTCTGACATTTGTATTGTCTTTTTTGGCACATTTGGCAGATTATTCATAGACTTTTCGCGTACCGCGTAGACAAGGCTACCCAGAAGACAAATGCCTAGGACGATGGATTTTCTCTAATTCAACTCCAATCAGACTTTAACGTGAGTTCGACGTAAGGCTTAGGCAATAAGTCTGCCTCTGTCGATGATTTCTAAATTCATGGCAGGTTTCTTTGGTAGCAGGTT
>ODAJ012185301.1_pt1 | contig 16343 bp, 5 predicted proteins | sample 1539241 | NCBI WGS metagenome assembly ODAJ01 (sample SAMN02144231, study PRJEB22623) | gut metagenome | biome: sheep rumen | host: Ovis aries | place: New Zealand
AAAAGATTAAAAGATTAAAAGATTAAAAGATTAAAAGATTAAAAGATTAAAAGATTAAAAGATTAAAAGATTAAAAGATTAAAAGATTAAGAAATTAAAAGATTAAAAAATTAAAAAATTAAAAAATTAAAGGGTTAAAGAAAAAGACAAAAGACAAAGAAGAGAGGAAAGAAACAATCCCTTGCCTTCTCCCGAGGGGGGAATGAAGGGAACGAGAGAACCATAACATTTAATAATTAACTAATAGCAATTATGAAAAACTTTAGAATTCTCCTTGCAGCCGTTGCGGGCATAGTGCTCGCCAGCTGCAGCAACGACGACTTCATCGGCGGCAGCGACGTGGCACAGCGCAACGCTTCCAACGGTGAGATTACGTTTGCCTCGGGCATGGGTGCCATCACCCGCGCCGACATCGTGGGCGACAAGGCAGCCTCGCTGCTTGGCAACAACTTCATTGTGCTGGGCGTGAAGGGCGACGGCGTGCCTGACAACATGACCAAAGTGTTCGACAACTACCTCGTGCAGTACACTGCCAACACAGCCGGAACCACAGAATCGAACACCCACAACTGGGAGTATGCCGGCATCACCGCCGTGGCTCCGTCGTCAATAAAAGGCACCACCCAGACCATCAAGTACTGGGACTACAGTGCCGCCCGCTATGACTTCGCTGCCTTCTCGACAGGTGCCTCCTCGATGATTACCGCAGGAGAACCTACAGCAGGACAGGTGCTGGTATCGGCCATCGAGTACAACGGTGCCAACGACAATGGCTTCACCCTGAAAGGTGCTGCCGCAGACTTGACAAAGTGCTACATCGCCGACATGGTGACTGTGGAGAAAGCCAACTACCAGGAGACCGTGAAGATGAAGTTCCGCTCGATGGGTACCAAGGTGCGCATGGCTATCTATGAAACCGTGCCCGGCTATGCCATCAAGGATGTGAAGTTCTATACCGACGACACCACTCCTATCACCACTGGCGCTTCATCTACCGATGCTACGCTCATCGGCGCAAATGCGTTCAAGACCAACGGCAAGTACACCGTTACCTATCCCACCATCGGTCTGAGCAACAAGGGCAACAGCGACTACAACAAGGCTCACGTTACGCTCGATGCTTCGGCTGATCCAGCCAGCAACTTTGGCTTCGGCACACTGAACTACGTTGCAGGCGAAGGCAGTCTCCCAAGTGGCAACAACTATCTGGGCCGCACGCTGACCAATGCTTCCTACGCCGGCACAAGCACTTACTACCAGACCGTGCTGCCTAACGAGGAAGGCACTTCGTTAGAGCTGCGCATCGACTACACCCTGGTGTCTATCGACGGCAGCAACGAGGAGATAAACGTTCACGGCGCAAAGGCATTCGTGCCCGCCACCTACACCAAGTGGCTCCCCAACTATGCCTACACCTACGTGTTCAAGATCTCGGACAACACCAATGGTGTGACCAATCCAAGCGACTTAACACATGAAGGACTCTATCCCATCACCTTCGACGCAGTGGTTGTTGACTCTGAGGAGCACACCCAGAGCACCATCACCACCGTAACCCTGCCTTCGGTGACAACCTATCAGAAGGATCACGACCCACTGGCCGACAACGAGTACGTAGCTTCCAAGGGCGACATCTACGTTCAGGTATCTCAGGACGGCACCCCCAAGGCCGACCTGAACACCGCCGGCAAGAGCAAGCTCTACACCATGAGCACTCTGAAGAGCGAGGCTGAGGTAATGGATGCACTGAACGTTCAGGCATACGACAGTCCCGACGGCACCACTATCAAGGGCCGTAACGGTCTGATCCTCACTCCTGCCACCATTGCCAACGACATCACCACCATCGTAGGTCCCGACGGTAATGACATTACCGTTGCAGCCGGCACAGCAGCCAAGTTCACCCCTGCCGCTGGCAACTATGCCTACGTCTACAAGGTAGAAGACAAGGCTGATACCGACATCTTCACAGCCGTAAGCTTCGACTCGAAGCCTGGCGACTGGGCTCCCGAGCTCTACTTCGAGGATCCCACCGGCACTACACCAGCCTCTACCTTCGTGGCTAACAAGACCTACTACAAGAAGTACGTAGACCTGAACACTGTTTACAGCGTTAAGGTTATCAAGGTTCAGTAAGAGCCTCACTCGCTTTAGCCTGTCCGTGGCAGGCTAACCATCAGGCCGCAGAGGGTTCGACTCCCCCTGCGGCTACCATACAAACAGTGCGGAAGCCAGGACAAACGCGACCGCACAGATGACAGAAATGCTGAAGAATACAAAGATACCAAGACTATACTATGCTCTGGTGCGGCTCACCGCCATTGTGGCAGTGGGCTTGCAGCTCGTAGGCTGCGGCAGCGACGACATTGCCGAAAGCCCTGCCACTATCAGTACCGACGAGGGACAGGCCATTACCTTCAGCGGCGAGCTGGGTCAGGCGCAGTCAGTCACCCGCGCCACGCCGCTGGCCGACGGCGGACAGACTACCACATTCCGCATCTACGGCTACAAGAACGACAGCTACGACGCAGTCACCGACAGCTACACATCGTATCAGACGGTGATGAACGGCTACCGGGTGGTATGGGAACCATCCACGGGCAACGCCCAAGGCGGCAGCTGGGAGTATGCAGGCAAGGGGGCCGGTGCCTACGACCAGACCATGAAATACTGGGACTTAGCGGCCTCGGCCTATCGCTTTGTGGCCTACGCCCCTGCCGATGCTATCGGTGTGAGCTACAGCCTTGGCGGCACTCCCGTCGTGGGCACGCTGTCGGTGAACGTCGATGCCACAGCCGAAGACGACATTCCGCTGATAGCCGAATGGTGGATGAGCACGGGCAACACCACCGTCTATCCCGACAAACCATTCGGACGGCCCGTGACCATGACCTTCCACAAACCGCTGTCGAGGGTGCGCTTCATGTTCACCTTTGGCGAGGGAGCAGTGGAAACGACGCGTGCCGACCTTTCCGACATCAGCCTGCGTCCCACCGACCCGACGAGGCAGATAGCCCGGCGAGGCACAGTGAGCCTCAGCTATCCCATCACGGGCAGCCAGACCACATACACGTGGACCGCCACAGCAGCCACCGGCACTGAAGCAGCTGCGCTGACCGCCTTCACCGAGGACTACACCGAGCAGAACCCACGCTGGTACACCGTGCTGCCGCAGCCATCACAAGGCACCTACACCCTTCGGGTGAACGTGGCGGGCGAGGAACGCACTGCCGAGGTGCCTGCAACAATGACGAGATGGCTTCCGGGCTACGACTATACTTATATATTCAAGATTACCGAAGCTGGCGGTGTGGTGCTCAGCCTGCTGCAGATGGGTATGCGCGACTGGACCAACGGTGCCACGCAGAACCACGAGGTATATAACTGGTAAAAGATAATGGACATCAGAAAAGCTACTACATACAGGCCGACGGTGGCTGTGAGGGGCATGATGCTGCTCGCCGCCATCGGCATCATGCTCACCGTAGTGTCGTGCAGTGCTGACGAGGAGGTCGAAAAGAGCAACACTCAGCCCACCACGCTCGAAGTGGCAGCCTTCACACGCGACTACAACATCAGCGAACTGCCCGAAACACGCGCACTTCCCGCGGGCTTCTCGGTCTATGAACCAGCTGAAGCTACCGACATCGACATATTTCTCTGCCAGACAGACATGGTAAACAGCCACGACGTGGTAAGCAATGCGTCGGGCCATTGGCGCAGCCATATCATCATAAATGACGGAAAACAATACTACATCTACGGCTATATGCCCAAGAACGCCGCCACTTCTGCCGAGGCAACGGTGCTCGACGGCAGCTTTGCCAATGGTGCGGTGCTGAAGCTCCAGGGGCTGAGCACAGTGTCACAGAGCGACGTGGGAGTGATTGTGGGTGTGAAGCAGGGCGACAGCGAGCGCAAAGACATCACCATCGTCGACGACCTGCGCCTCGGACTGTTCTCCTTCATAGGGCAGAAGTCCAGCGACGGCAACTTTGTCTACTTGCTGCTCGACCATCTCTACTCTGCCATCGGCCTGCAGATGCGCATTAACGCCAACTACAACACGCTGCGCCAGATACGGCTGAAGTCGATGCAGCTGCTTACCAACGCCGCACCCACCATGACGGCACATGTGGCACTGCGCGCCAATGCCACCGGCAGCAACCCAGTGGAGAGCATCACGTGGCAGCCGACGGCAGGCGAGAGCACGAGCACCATCTACACCAATGCCGAAGGACTTGCACTGACCACTACCTATCAGGACATTAGCACTGCCATGTTTGCCTCGGCAATGAACGGTCGGCTCACGCTGCGCTGCATCTACGATGTCTACGACACCGCCGGCAACCTGATACGCGCCGACCAGCAGAGCGACAACCTGCTGCCCACCCTGCCCTCTGCCGCCCCCGGCGAGAAAACGATGATACGACTCACCGTGAACCCCACTTACCTGTATATGCTCTCAGACCCCGACCTCAACAATCCCACTGTGAGCTTTGAGGTGATGTAACAACAAAAACAAAGACTGTGCAGATGATAACACTCAAACCATACCAGATAAGGAAAGGAAACCTCTTGCCGAGAGTGGCCACGGCACTGCTGCTGATGCTGTCGGCAGCCACTGCAAGCAGCCAGGCTCCCGTCATCACCATCGGCGGCAACATCTACGGCGGCGGCAACAAGGGTAATCTCAAGCAAACAGCCAACGTGGAGATACTCGACGGCGACATCCTTGGGAACGTGTTTGGCGGCGCGCGCCGAGCCAACGTCCTTGAGACGAAGGTGACGGTGCGCGGCGGTAAGGTGCGCAACGTCTATGGGGGCAACGACATATCGGGCAACGTGGAGCAACAGACTTACGTCGACATACGCAGCAATATTATAAATAATGTATATGGCGGCGGCAACGGTTCCTATGTCTACACCGACCAGGAAACCCTGAAGGACGACGAGGCATGGGAAGCCCTCTACTATGCGCCCGGCGAGAACAGTGTCGAGGCGCTTAACGCCTTCCGCCCCAACGTGCCGAGAGCCACAATCCACCTGCAAGGCACGTCGGAAGCTTCGCCAACGTTCATCGGCGGAGCAGTGTTCTGCGGCGGCAACAGTGCCACCCTGCGCCCAACGACGACAGGCAGCGGCGAAGACGAGGACACCCGTCTGATAATTGGTTCCCACGTCATAGCCGACAAGGTGTTCCTTGGCAGCAACGGCGCAGACCTCGTAAGCCCGTCCACGCTGCAACGCTATGCCGACAGGAGCGTTTCGTCGATAGACCTGACCGACAGCAATACCTTTGACCGATACATGAGTGCCGTAGAGGTGGAGGACTATCCGTCGGTGGAGTTCGATGCCGACGACCAATCCACTCCGGACGACGAGAGCTACAAGCCCTACTCCACCCACATCGGCTCGTTCTTCTGCGGCGGCAACGTGGGCAGCATGACGGCTACAGGCACGATAGACATCGGTTTCTCCAACAAGCTCGTCATCTACGACAAGCTCGTTGGCGGATGCAACAATGCCGACGTGGCGGCAAGCCAGCATAACGCAGCCCACCGCGGAGGCATCACCGGCACCATTCCCGTGTCGGCCACCAACAAACTGGTAATCAACACCGGCGAGATAAGGCTCGAACCCCACACGCTCAGCTACGACAGCAGCAACAACACCTTCAACTACACATGGCAGACCGACAGCCGGGGCAAGCTCCACGGGGCAAACATCTACGGCGGCTGCTATGAGAGCGGACACATCAATGGCGGCGTGGAGATAAACATCACAGCCAACATCATATCCGACAAGGTGTTTGCCACTGAAGGTGGAGCCGGTGCCAACTACGAGGAGCTGCGCGGCGACCCACTCGTGAGCACACTGAGCTGTTACGGCGGTGGCTACGGCGAAGCCTCGGAGATATGGGGCGACACGAAGATAAACATCACAGCCGACGGACGACTGCTGAAAGCCTACGGCGGCGGCGAGATGGGCATCATCGGACGCCGCGCCTTCGGCAGCGAAGCCGCACAAGACTACAACACCATCGTGACACTTGAAGCCACCTCGCCTGCCTCAGGCACCAACGTGGGCCATCTGTATGGCGGCGGCTACAAGGGTCTCGTGACTGGCAACACCCTGCTCAACCTCAACAGCGGCTCTGTCCACAATGCTTTCGGCGGTGCCTGCAATGCCGACATCAACGGTTACACAGAAGTGTTCGTAGGAAAGATAACTGGTCCCACGGTGACAGGCAACGTCTATGGCGGCAACGACTTCGGCGGCCACATACTCGGCACAGCCAGCCACAACGTGGAAGGACGCATCGGAGCCACGATACCCACTACCGAGAGCCTCATTCCGCAGAGCGTGCGCTCCAATACCTACGTGGAGTTCTTCGACGGCCATATCGACGGAAGCATCTACGGCGGCCCCTGCGGAGCCTACGACTACGACTCTGCCGACTACTATGAGGATGCCGAGAAGACCAGACCCTACTTCACGGGCAAGCCCACGCTCACCGACGTGATAGACAAAGGCACATCCGACCACGCTGCCAACAGCTTCGTAAACGTGCTCTCGCCCTCGACCGATGCCAACACATTCGCCACCAACATCTTCGGAGGCGGCCAAGGCATGGCAGGCAAGACTGACTGTGCCGACCTGCACAACGCCTACGTGCTGCTGCATGGTGCCAATGCCGAGCACCGTTCGGCTCCGCTGTGCAACAGTCTGTACGGAGCCGGCGACTGTTCGCTGACAAGTTTCTCCCTTGTCGATGCCTACCGCGGCAATGTCGACGAGATATTAGGCGGCTGCCACGGCACCACCTCGTTCTACTCCTACGCCGGTGAGTCGTCGGCGGTGAATGTCTATTCGCCAATGGACCGCGATGCCACCGACGTATATGGTGCCGGAGCCTATTCGGGCAGCCACAACAGCACCGTCAACCTCTATGGCGGAGAGGTACACAACGTCTACGGTGCCTCGCTCAACGAGGGCAAGACCGACGTGGCACAGGTCAATGTGCCCGCCAACTCCACGGTGAAGGTCAACGCCTTGTTAGGCGGCGGCAAGGGACTCGAAGCCTCCAAGCCGTGCGACGTGGCCCGCACCACCGTGAACTACCTCAGCAACAACGCCACCGTGGGCAGTGCCATCTACGGCGGCAACCACAACTACCGCCTCACCGTCCACAGCACCATAAACATCCCCGTGCCAGTGAGAAACAGCGAGGGAGCACTCGTCGATGTCTATGGCGGCGGCTACGGCGAGCACACCATCGCCCAGGCCACCCACGTGAACTTGCAGGAAGGAGCACAGGTGCGCAACGTGTTCGGTGGCGGACGCAAAGGCAAGGTCTACAACGAGAGCACCCTTTCGCAGCTCGTTCCCTCACCTTATAATATTATAGACGAGACCACCTTCACCACCGATGAGCACAACACCAACGTGGTGATAGCCCGCGGAGCACTCGTAGCCGTCAATGCCTACGCAGGCGGCGAAGGCTCTGAAGCCACCGTGTCGGGAGCCACCGGCCTGCTATTGGGCGGCGGCACCGTGAGCGGCGACCTTTATGGAGGCGGCTATGGCGGCAGCGTGAAGAGCGAAGACGGCCTCACCACGCCTGTCGAAGCATCGACGAACGTACTCTTCACCGGCGGCAAGGTGACAAACGCCTTCGGCGGCGGTCTTGCCGGCAACGTGGGCACCACCGACATCGATGCCACGACAAACATAACCCTCGGAGTGCGCGACGCAGCAAGCGACTTCTTCACCACCGACCCCACTGTGGAACGCAGTCTCTATGGCGGCGGTGAGCGCGGAGCCGTCTACGGCAGGGCCAACCTTACGATAAACAAAGCCCACGTGGGCTATGTTTACGACACCGAGAGCAGCACCTACAAGGAAAACATCGACCTCAACAGCGAAGGCGACAAGCTGCTTGAGGAGAACGGCAACGCCTTCGGAGGCGGCTACGGCCAAGGTGCCACGGTCGACAACACCACTGTTAAGATGTGGGGCGGCATCATCCGCAACAGCCTCTACGGAGGTGGCGAGATAGCCGCCGTAGGGCGCGGCACCATGAAAGAGAGCGGCCATGCCAACTCAGTCAGGGTTCTCGAGGGCATACAGAAAGCCGGCAGCACCCACATCGAGATGTTCAGCGGTCACGTGCTTTGCGACATCTTCGGCGGTGGCCGCGGCTATAGCTACGACCTCAACGGCAATGAGCTTACCGACGAGCAGTTCTACACCAGCGGCTATGTGTTCGGACGCACCGAGGTGTTCATGCGTGGCGGCGAAGTGGGCACAGCCGAGAACCTCAGCCAGGGCTACGGCAACGTGTTCGGCGGCGGCAACATAGGCTACGTCTACAGCGAAGGCGTTGCTGACACCAGCACCGACACCGGCTCGCCCAACCACTACTATTACTACAAGGACGGCAAGCTCACCGAAGACTGCCGTGTAGTGCTCGAACCCTACGCACAGGTGCTCTCGCCCGTCACTATCGACGGCACGACATACAACGTCAACGAGTACGTGCCCACCGATGCCCTCAACACACTCAGAAACAAATATGCCGACAACCGCTGGGCGTGCGTCAGCGATGCCGGCATCATAGTACACAACGCCGTCTTTGCCGGCGGCAACGTGGCCATCGGTTCCGACAAGGTCTATGCCAATGCCACCACCGTGTTCGGCAACGTCACGGCAACGCTGCGCGACATCTACCACCGCGACCTTATCACCATCGGAACCGAGCACACCGGCGGTCTCTACGGCGGTGGCAACCTTGCCGTCGTCAACGGCTACCGTGAGTTGCACATTGCCAACTACGGAACCGACTACTACGGACTCGACCAGCAGATCACCCTCGATCAGTATAGCAACCTCAGCGACCGCGAGAAAGCCTACTTCGAGTTGAAATACGAGTGCGTGAAGGAAGGCGGAGTGACCATCGGAGGCATAAAATACGAGAAGAGCCAAACCGTTTCTGAGGAAGTCTACTCCACCTTCGACGAGCGCTACAAGACCGAGGAGTACTGGAAGAAGGCCGGTTTCTGCTCCATCTATGCCGGTCGTCTGCTCAACTGCATCCAGCGTGCCGACCTGGCAGGCGTGTTCGGCTCGCGCATGGTGATGCAGGGAGCGCGCGACCGCGTCACCGAGGTCGTCGACTACAACAACTACACCATCAACCGCGTGGGCGAGGTGTCGCTCAACGCCATGCGCTCCACAGCCGGCGACACCGACGAGAAAGATGCCATACACGGCAACTACTTCGGTATCTACTCCGTGGTGAACCGTCTGGGCAATCTCACCAGCGACGTCAAGTTCGAGGAGGTTCGCAAGAGCGACACCAGCGACACCGACGGCACCACCACCTATTACCAGTGGAAGAAGAACAACGCCACCAGCCGCAAGCGCAACACCGCCACCTGTCACAACATGGTTTCCCTGGCCTCGGGCGTGTTCCTCGAGCTCACCACCGAGCACAGCACCGCCGACCACAAGGACTATGGCTACATCACGGGCGTGGTTGAGCTCGACCTTATCAACGTAAGTGCCGGCATTGGCGGCGGCTACGTCTATGCCCGCAACGAGCACGGCGTGCCCACGTTCTTTCCTTCACGCCCCAACGTGACCCTCTCCGAGTACAACAACACCGCCGTGACCTACAAGCGCTACGAATACAGTGCCACCACTCTGGAGAACATCCAGACCTCGGGCAACTTCATCCACGGCAGCAAGAAGCGCATCGTCGACGACTGCTATCCCAACAACGGAGTCTACGACGACGGCTACGTGGAGTCGCCTGCCCACTACTGGTTCGTCAAGGGCGACGTGTATATCTACGACCAGGTGATCTCGGCCTACACAGGTTCGGCCACCGCCTACTCGCGCGAAATCAAGATACCGCTCACCATCACCGCCGGAAGCCACGGCAAGCTGACACTGATGAACGTGCAGCCCAACCTATACGCCTACTATTCCGACTACACGCGCACTGCCAAGATGGGGCCCGAGGGCGTGAAGGTGAACAACGAGACCCAGACCTACCACCTGAACGACGTGATAAGCTACTGGGACTACCGCATACTGCCCGACAACGAGAAGCAGCTCTTCGTCAGAGACACATGGATCAACACCACAGCCTGCACCATCGACGGCACTGAGTATGCCGCCGGAGAGTACGTGCTCGAGAACGACGGCCCATCGTCGGCCTACAAGACGTTCATCGCACAGAGCCACACCATCACCGATGCCGACGGCAAGCAGCTTACCGTAGACGAGGTGTTCCACAGCTCCAACAACGCCAGCCACGAGACGGGCTATGTGCTCACGTTCGATATGGACACTCCGCCCGACTGGAACAACTGGTACTCCACCCAGACCGGCACTAACGGCAAGATAACCACCGGCCAATACAGCAGCCTCAGCACCGAGGAGAAGGACGACTACATCGAAGGTCCGTCGTTCCGGCCCACCACAGCCGATGTCTACGGCCAGCGTCGATACTCAGAAGGAGATATTATACCGCGCGGAGTGTGGTACAACTACAACTCCATAGCCGCCGAGCGGCGTGCCGCACTGAGCGACCAGGCCGAGGTGGAGCGTGCCTACGTAGCCAAGTCGCAGGTGACATACACCTATGACGGCACCAGCAAGACCGTGAACACGGGCACCGCCATACCAGAAAGCGAGTACAACAGTCTGCCCGCAGACAAGAAAGCGCTCTTCGAACCGGCTCTCGTATGCACGTCGACGCTGAAGCTCAACGAGAACAACTACCTGCTCTACGACGACCTCATCACCGCCGCCGATGTCATCGACATCTCCAACACCTACGGAATAAGCACAGACGACATCAACGAGCACGTGGCTGAAGCCTATATATGCAAGACCGAGGGCAACTACGGCGGCAAGTGGTATGACCGAAACACCAACTACACCGCCATCGAGTCGTGGTGCTCGCTCTCCGAAGCCGACCGCCGCAACTTCAAGTTCAACTACGATGCCCTCAACCTGTTCATCGACAGCTCCTATCCGGGCATGGACCACACCGAGATCTACGACAACAAGAACGCGGAAGGTCCCTACCACGTGACGAAACCCGTGGAATACCGAGCCACCTACTACGGCGACGCACCCCTTGAGTACTACGATATCAACGGCAACCTGAATACATCAGTCACCAAGGGCACCACCATGAGCCGCGAAGTCTTTGAGCACACCATACCCAACGAGCAGCACTACTATGCTCCCATCAAGGTGGAGCCCATCGACGATGCCGCAGGCGAAGACTACTACATCGTGAAGGAGGCGTTCGTGCGCGGTGCCACGCCCTACACTCCCGGCCAGGTGATTCCGAAAAACACCTACGATGCCCTCTCGCCAGAGTACAAGGCGCATAAGATACACATCCAGCACTTCCCGCAGAACAGCGAGCAGGTCATCTACTACTACTGCCGCGAGCCTTATGTCGTGGGAGAGTACGGTGGCTACGAGACTGGCACCGACGGAGAGTTCACCGACTTCAACGGCAACACCTACAGCAAAGGCAGCAACGTGGCAGCCGGAACGCTCATTCCGCTCGACGCTTACCAGCGTCTGCCCAACAACCAGAACAACTTCATAATCAAGGGCGTCGAACCCACCGAGACCTCCACGCTCTACGTCTCGCGCGAGAGCGAGATCTACGACCTCACCAAGGAGCGCATCATCACAGCCGTATACCAGTACAACTACGACGAGAGCGACGACACGGGCGAGAACATCGACATGGCCCACGAGGTTCACGTGGTCAACATCCACCTGAAGTTCGAGAGCGGAGTGCCCACCATCTCGCCCCTCACGCCGCCGGCGATAGTGCTGCCCGGCTCCACCGTGGGCATGAAGAAGCCCAACGTAACGCCCGGAGCCTACGAGATACTGGGCGGCGGATGGGAAATCTTCGCCGACCACAACGAGGCCGACAACCACCGCAACGGCCAGCCGTGGGCCAACAACGAGACAAAGATGTACTGGTACGAGAACAACAAGCACTACATAGCCTACTATGCGCGCACCTATCTCGGCAAGACCTACAGCAATGCGGTACCCATACGCGTGGCCAACTACCACGACCTGGCCGAGGTGATGGCCGACACCAAGTACCACCTGCACGTGGACTACGACCCGGAGAAGCTCGAGCGCAACTGCAAGGTCTACATCAACGACTACTCAGCCGACGGCAAGAACGGCCTCGACCTGCTCTCCGACCTCGTAGACCTGAGCTACGGGCAGACTCTCGCGGGCCACAAGCCGCTGGAACCCAACATACGCGGCGGCGAGAACCTCGACATCATCCTCCGCAGCGACCTGCAGCACGACGGCAGCTGGACTCCGATAGCCTCTGAGCCGGGCCGCTGCTTCTCGGGCACGCTCCACGGCGACGGCCACACCGTCAGCGGACTGACAGCCTCGCTCTTCGGCAAGCTGTGCGGCAACGTCTACAACCTCGGTGCCACGGGTTCGTTCACCACGGCAGGCATCGCCGACAGCGGCAGCGGCATCGTGGAGAACTGCTGGGTGAAGAGCAGCGGCACGGTGAGCAGCGACGTGCAGGCCGTTTTAGGCAACCCCGACAGCAACACTCAGATACGCAACTGCTACTATCCCGTGACCAATGCCTACAGCAGCGGCAGCGCGGCACGCGCCATGGCCCTGCGCGACTTCAGCAACGGCACCGTGGCCTACAACCTCAACGGCTTCTACCTGAAGCAACGCTTCGACAACAACGTCACCACGGGCGGCGGCAGCGCGTCGCGCCGTATCGGCGACACCTACGTCAACACGCGTTACGTCGACGGCGACTTCATCTATGCCGACGGCATCATCCCCGACCACAACGACGTTCGCCTGACTATCGATGCCAGCGACCAGCGCACCTACGTGCCCATCTTCCCCGACGACTACCTGTTCTTCGGCCAGTCGCTCACCTACGGCTACCGCGAGACCACGCAACCCTACCAGCCGCTGCCGGCAGTGATAGACAAGGTGGCCGACGACTACTACCGTCTGCCGCAGACCGACCGCTCCAACCGCGTGTTCCGCGCCCCTGCCTACTTCCGCAGCAAGCAGATGAGCATGGCCCACTTCAATCCGGGAGCCATCCTCGCCGCCTACAGCACGAGCGAGACAGGTTCGCTTGAGGCTTACAAGGACATGACGGCAGTGGACTTCACCGGCTACGGCGACGTGTTCAACGCCACCAACGGAGCACTGAAACAGTACGGCAAGGAGTGGAACGGCAACCTGTTCTATCCGCCGCTGCTCGACGACGGCGGCCTGCTCTCGCTGCGCAACGCCGACCTGACGCGCAACCTGCTCGTCTACGCGCCGCAGTCGACCGTTGCCGAGGGCACTCCGGCCCGCCAGACGCGCCAGACCCTCGTGGCACTGGCCACCGAGCCCGAGTATGTGGAGACCAATGCCAACTACCGCACGGTGGCCGTGAACCAGCAGACGGTGACTTCGCACATCGTGGAGCGCACACCGGCCACCATGCCGGCCTACCTCTCGCTCTGCGACCAGCTGCTCGTAGACCGTCAGGACTTCAATGCGCCTATCGCCTACACCTTCATGCCCGGCACGCGTATGTGGTATCAGCGCGCTCCGCTCTATGCCAACCAGTCGAAGGGCTGGGAGGGCGTGAGCCTGCCCTTCGAGGTGGAACTCGTCACCACGCAGACGAAGGGCGAGCTGTCGCATTTCTACACGGGCAGCACCACCGGCCACGAATACTGGCTGCGCTGCTACAAGGACATCAGTGCCGTGACGGGTCAGGAGGAGAAGGCCAAGGCGGTGTTCAGCTTCCCCGACGCGGTGAGCGGCAGATACAAGGACTACACCAACACCTTCCTCTGGGACTACTACTACAGCCAGGAGGACCGTCAGGACCACAACACCGACATCTACAAAACCTACTACAACCAGACTCACAACTACGAGGGCTATCCGCTGCAACAGGCCGGCACGCCCTATCTGGCAGGCTTCCCGGGCGAGCGCTACTATGAGTTCGACCTCAGCGGACGCTTCGTGCCGCAGAACACCATGAGCCGCATCGAGCAGCTGGGCACCCAGGTGATAACCTTCGCCTCGAAGACCGAGGGGCACATCGGCGTGAGCGACGACAATATGCACCCGCTGACACACAACGGCTACACCTTCGTGCCGTCGTACATGAGCACCAGCCTCGCCGCCGGCACCATGGCATACGCCCTGAACAGCGACGGAAGCAGCTACGACCTGATGGCTGCCACGGGCGATGCCGTCGTGGTGCAGCCCTTCCGACCCTACTTCACCGTGGCTGGCAACAATGCGCGCCCGGCACAGAGCATCATCTTCAGCGACGAGACCTCGCAGCTCAATGGCCGCGACGAGGACGACAAGAAGGCCGACACAGCCGAGGAGAATATGCTGGTGGGCGTGAAGGCAGGCAAGATAGTAGTGACCTCGCACCTGAGAGCCGCCACCACCGTGACGATAACCACCACGGCAGGCATCACCACGGCCACCTTCGAGCTGCAACCCGAGCAAAGCGTGGAAACACCGGTAAGCATAGCGGGCATCTACATAGTGCGCGACGCAGAGGGCCGACATACCCACAAGATTGCCGTTAGGAAGTAGCAAATCTCTCCGGAGCCGCCTGTAATGTTTCTCCAGAGGCTCCGGAGCAATGCTACAAGGCCCTTGGAGAACTGCTCCAGCTATCCTGTAGCAATGTTACGGAGCCTCTGGAGAAAGCTTACGGAGGGCTTGGGAATCTCCCAAAACTAAAAAATCGGGATGCCATTTCTGGCTCCCGATTTTGCTTTTTGGCAGGCCGCAGGCTGGCTTCTCATTCTATTGGCATGGCCTCAAGCCCGTTTCCGCCCCTCATGCAGCCCGATACAATCCTTCTGTCCCTTGCTCCCTAAACCCTTCAACCTTACTCCCTAAACCCTTCAACCTTACTCCCTAAACCTTTCAACATTACTCCCTAAACCCTCAACCTTACTCCCTAAACCTTCACCCCTGCTCCCTGCTGCAAAGGTAGCCACTCTATGCCGCCCTTGTCAAGTATCTTGAGGCTTATGGTTCAGACTATCGCGGCATGAGACAACGGCCTTTTCTCACGCCTGTTGCCCGCTGCGCACCGACAGCCGGGAAGGTGGCGTGGGCCGGTGGCACTTGTGCTGCAACATGGAAAAATCACTCCCTCACCGAAAAAACATTGAAAAAAGTTTGCAGGGAACACCAAAACAGATTACTTTTGCAGTGTACTACTTCACTAATACACCTAAAATACATTTTTAGAGCAGTACTGACAGCTACCCGAAGACACCAAAACACAACACGCGAGGTATGATAGAGATAAAAGATTTGACATTCGGCTACGACAAGAAAGCCAGTCAGGTGTTCACGCAGACGAACCTGACATTCGAGAAAAACAAGGTCTACGGACTGCTGGGAATGAACGGCACGGGCAAGACTACCCTGCTCCACCTCATCAGCGGACTCCTCTTTGCCGACAGCGGAAGCATCACCATCGACGGCACCGATGCCGCGCTGCGCTCACGCAAGGTGCTCTCCGAGATGCTGCTGCTGCCCGACGAGTGCGCCTCGCTGCGCATGACGGTGGCCCGCTACGCCGAGCTATACGGCGCGTTCTACCCCCGCTTCAGCCCCGAGAAGTTCGAGGAGTGTCTCAGCGAGTTCGACATCAAGCCTTCGCTGCGGCTCGACGGTATGTCGCTGGGACAGCGCAAGAAGGCATACATAAGCTTCGCCCTGGCCACGCAGGTGGGCTACCTGCTCATGGACGAGCCCACCAACGGACTCGACATACCCTCGAAGAGCACGCTGCGCAGGCTGCTGCTGCGACAGACGGGCGACAGTCAGACGGTGATAATATCCACCCATCTGGCCCACGACATAGAGCAGATGCTCGACCACGTGGTGATAGTGGGCAGCGGACGGTGCCTCTTCAGCCGCAGCGTGGCCGACATAACGGCTGACTACGCCTTCGTGGAACGGTCGACAGCCGACGGCAGCGACGTCGTCTATGCCGAGCCGTCGCCGCAGGGCTACCGCCTCGTCACCCGCAACAACGACAGACAGGACACAACACTCGACCTCGAGCTGCTCTTCAAGGCCGTGGTGACAGAAGGACTTTGACAAGACAGAAGGACTTAGGGTCGGACAGAAGGACATAAGGACATATTAGCCCCAAAAGTCCTATAAGACATATAAGCCCTATAAGCCCCATCAGACCCAAAAGTCCTATAAGACATATAAGCCCTATAAGCCCCATCAGA
>ODAJ012165636.1_pt1 | contig 16341 bp, 20 predicted proteins | sample 1539241 | NCBI WGS metagenome assembly ODAJ01 (sample SAMN02144231, study PRJEB22623) | gut metagenome | biome: sheep rumen | host: Ovis aries | place: New Zealand
TGTTTTGTGCCCTGAGGCACAAAACTGGCAGCGCGTTTTACGCGATGCCTTTCCAATAAAATGAAGCATTTTATTGGAAAACAGTATTACATATGACCGATCTCGACCGACCAGCCGTCGGGCCCCTTGGCGCGGCCCCACTGGATGTCCGTCAGCTCCTTGTAGGCGTGCGCGGAGATCGGGCCGATCTCGCCGTGGTTAATGGTCATGATCTTGTCGCCCCACTTGAGCTCGCCGACCGGGCTGATGACGGCGGCGGTGCCGGTGCCGAACATCTCATCGAGCTTGCCGGCGTCATAGGCGTCGGCGACCTCCTGAATGGCGATCTGCCGCTCGGTGACCTTGTAGCCGTCGCGGCGCAGCAGCTCGATCATCGACATCCTGGTGATGCCGGGCAGGATGCTGCCGTCAAGCTCCGGGGTGATGACCTCGCCGTCGATGACGAAGAAGATGTTCATCGCGCCGACCTCGCCGACGTATTTCTTCTCCACGCCGTCGAGCCAGAGCACCTGGGAATAGCCCTTTTCATGCGCGATGGTCTGAGCGCGCAGGCTGGAGGCATAGTTGCCGCCGGTCTTGGTGTAGCCGGTGCCGCCGCGCACGGCGCGGACGTATTCCTCTTCCACATAGATGGGCACGGGCTTGAGGCCGCTTTCATAGTAGGCGCCGCTGGGGCTGAGCAGCACGCAGTAAATGTAGCTGTCGGCTTCCTTGACGCCGAGCTTGGACTCGTTGCCGATGATGAAGGGGCGGATATAGAGCGAGGCGCCCTCGGCCTCGGGGATCCAGTCCTTGTCGATCATGACGAGCTCCTTCAGGCTCTCCACGCAGAAGTCCACATCGACCTCGGGGATGCACAGACGCTCGTTGGAGCGGTTGAGACGCTTGAAGTTTTCCTCCGGGCGGAACAGCAGCACGCGCCCGTCGGTGCTCCGATAGGCCTTCATGCCCTCAAAGGTCTCCTGCGCATAATGCAGCACCGTGCTCGCGGGGCTCATCGTGATCGGGCCGTAGGGCACGATGCGCGCGTCATGCCAGCCGATGCCGCGGTCGTACTCCATGAGCATCATGTGGTCAGTGAACACCGAGCCGAAGCCGAGCTTGTCGCCCTTGCCGGGCTTTTTCTTCGGGTGCTGAGTCAGTTCGATTTTCAGATTCTCCATGTCGTGAAACCCTCTTTCCGAATTTGTTGTTGTTTTCCGCAGTGTGATTCGCTATAATCTGAACAGGAGGCGAGGCCCATGTCATACAGAACGAACGCCCTGTCGGTGCGCATCGCTGACAGCATCACGGAGATGATCGTCCAGAAGAAGTATCGCCCGGGGGACAAGCTCCCGAACGAGCTGGAGCTGAGCGAGGAGCTGAAGGTCAGCCGCACAACGCTGCGCGAGGCGCTGCGCATCCTGTCCACGCGCGGCCTCGTCGAGGTGCGCCGCGGCATCGGCACCTTTGTCACCCGCAGCAAGAGCATTCACGCCGACTACGATGTTTTAAAGATACAAAATACCAACGTCAATGTCAAGGATTTATATGAAATGCGTCTGATGATCGAGCCGCAGGCGGCCTATTACGCCTGCCTGCGCGCCAGCGACGAGGAGCTGGAAACGATCTTCCGCTACGGGGAGCTCGACGAGAAGATGATCCGCAGCAATGATCCGAGCTGGGACGAGAGCGAGCAGAAATTCCACAACGCCATCGCCTCGGCCTCGCACAACCAGTTCATTACCTCGCTCCTGCCGGTGTTCAACCGGGCCATCCATCAGGGCATCATCCTCGCCAACGAGTCGCCGCAGGCGGCGGAGCGGACGCTGCACGACCACCGGCTCGTGATGCAGTACCTGCGCGAGCGCTGGCCCGAGGGAGCCAGGGCCGCGATGCACCTGCACATCATCAACACCATGCGCGCCTTCTCCATCGAGGTCGACTGAGGAACGAAATACTGCTGACAGAATCTGAACAAAAGGCTTTTCTGTGCTGTTGACGCAGAAAAGCCTTTTTGTTGTTCCGTTGATTACTCGATGCAGGCGGCGCCGCGCAGCAGAGCCTCGCGGTTGAGCGGAATGAGCTTGGCCTTCTTCTGGCCCAGCTTCTCCAGCAGCGCGTCCAGCACGGTCTCGACCTCGACGCACCTGGACTTGCCGAGGTACGCGCCGAGCATGATCATGTTGGCGACCTTGTTGTTGCCGAGCTCGGCGGCCAGTTCGTTGCAGGGAATATAATAGGCGTTGACATCGGTGCGCTGCACCTTGATGTCGATCATGGAGCTGTTGACGAAGATGGAGCCGCCGGGGACGACCTTGTCCTCAAACTTCTCGAGAGAGGGGCGGTTCATCACGATCAGGGACGTGGGGCGGGTGATGAGCGGGCTGTCGATCTCCTCATCGGAGAGCATGACGCTGCAGTTGGCCGTGCCGCCGCGCATCTCGGGACCGTAGGAGGGCACCCAGGTGGTGTGCTTGCCTTCCATCATGCCCGCCGCGGCCAGCAGCTGACCCATCAGCAGCACGCCCTGTCCGCCGAAGCCTGCGAAAATGTTTTTCTCGACCATGTCTTATACCTCCTTCATGATGCCCAGAGGATAGTACGGGATCATCGCGTCGTTGATCCAGTCCATGGCCTCAGCCGGGGATTTGCCCCAGTTGGTGGGGCAGGGGGAGAGCACCTCGACCAGAGAGAAGCCCTTGCCGGCGATCTGCGCCTCGAAGGCCTTTTTGATGGCGGCCTTGGTCTTGATGAGGTTCGGCGTGCTGTTGAGCGCGGTGCGGGCGATGAAGGCCGAGCCGTTGATCGTCGCAAGCATCTCGGCGATGCGGATGGGCTCGCCGCAGTGCTCCTTGCTGCGGCCGAGGGGGCTGGTGGTGGTCTTCTGGCCGACCAGGGAGGTCGGGGCCATCTGGCCGCCGGTCATGCCGTAAATGGCGTTGTTGATGAAGATCGTGGTGATCTTCTCGCCGCGGTGGGCGGCGTGGACGATCTCGGCGGTGCCGATGGAGGCCAGGTCGCCGTCGCCCTGATAGGTGAAGATATACTTGTCGGGATGCACGCGCTTGAAGCCGGTGGCGACAGCGGGGGCGCGGCCGTGGGCCGCCTCGTACATGTCGACGTCGAAGTAGTTGTAAGCAAACACCGCGCAGCCGACCGGCGCCACGCCCGCGGTCTTCTCGCGGATGCCCAGCTCGTCAATGACCTCGGCGACCATGCGGTGCACGATGCCGTGGCCGCAGCCGGGGCAGTAATGGAACGGCTTGTCGGTCAGAACGGGAGTCCTTTCAAAAATGATCGCCATACTTTATGCCCTCCTCATCTTCAAAATGCGCTCGGCGATCTCCTCGGCCGAGGGGATAATGCTGCCGGCCTTGCCCATGAATTCGACGGGCTTTGCGCCGTTGACAGCCAGACGCACGTCCTCGAGCATCTGTCCGTCGCTCATCTCCACCGTCAGCGCCGCCTTGACGCTCTCCTGCGCGATCACGTCGTGCACGGTTTCGGTGGGGAAGGGCCAGAGGGTGATCGGGCGGACGAGGCCGACCTTCACGCCCTGCTCCTCGAGGATGCGGACAGCGGCCTTGCAGACGCGGGCCACAGTGCCGTAGGCGCAGAGGATGAATTCGGCGCCTTCGGTGTGGTAGGTCTCGACCATCTTCTCGTTCTTCTCGATCTCCGCGTAGCGCTCATGCAGGCGGTTGATGAGAACGTCCAGATCCTCCGTCTCGATATACAGGGAGTTCAGAACGGCGCGGGGACGGTCGCCCTTGGGATCGTAGCCCTGAGCGGCCCAGGGCTTCTCGGGCATCTCGGGGTTGGGGTTCATCTTCAGCTCGACCGGCTCCATCATCTGCCCGATCAGACCGTCGGCCAGGATCATGACGGGGGTGCGGTACTTGTCGGCGGTGTCGAAGGCCTTCTGCATCAGATTGCAGGTCTCCTGGATGGAGGAGGGAGCGTAAACGACCACGCGGTAGTCGCCGTGGCCGCCGCCCTTGACGGCCTGGAAATAGTCGCCCTGGGAGGCCTGGATGTTGCCGAGGCCGGGGCCGCCGCGCATCATGTTGACGATGACGCAGGGGATCTCAGCCGCGGCGCAGGTGGAGATGCCCTCCTGCTTGAGGCTGATTCCGGGGCTGGAGGAGGAGGTCATGACTCTCGCTCCGGCGCCGGCGGCGCCGTAGACCATGTTGATGGCCGCCAGCTCGCTCTCGGCCTGCAGGAAGCAGCCGCCGACCTGGGGCAGGCGCAGGGACATATACTCGGGGATATCATTCTGCGGGGTGATGGGGTAGCCGAAGAAGTAGCGGCATCCCGCCTGGATTGCGGCCTCGGCTATCGCTTCGCAACCCTTCATCAGTTTCAAAGCCATCGTCGTTCCTCCTTACTTTTCGATCTGAATGGCAACGTCGGGGCAGGTCAGCGCGCAGGACTTGCAGGCGATGCAGTTTTCCTGGTGCGCGACCTCGGCGGGGTAGTAGCCCTTGGCGTTCAGATGAGATTTTGCGATCTCCAGAACGCCCTTCGGACAGGCGCGCACGCACAGCCCGCAGCCTTTGCACTGATCTTCAAAGATGGTCACTTTTATCATGGCATTTCCTCACTTTCACAAAATGTTCTTTGTGTTATAAGCCCTCGTTCAGGAATTTGTCCCAGCTTCTGTGCATCATCACCTCGATCGGATAGATTTGACCGATAAACGCCGGATCGAGCTGGTTCTCGGCGGCGTACCGGCTAAATTGCTCCAGCATGTCCGGACGGCCGCAGGTGCCCCAGACGGGGATGCCGGTGGCCTCCGAGAGCTCTTTGACCAGCTCGTAGCCCTGCGTGAGATGCCCGAGCTCGGTCAGCTCGGCAAGGTTTGCGTTGTTGACGATGCCGGTCACGTTCAGACGCGAGACCTTCTGGATCTTCATCAGCATCGACATGGCGTTGTCAAAGTCGGCGCAGAGAGGGCGCAGGGGATTGACGACGAACAGCACATGCAGCAGCTCCGGCGGCACGGCGTCGAAGTTCGGCTTGTACTGCCCGAGCGCCACGGCGCCGATATGGTCGCCGCCCACGTCGAAGATCACGGTGCCCTCGCCGCGGGTGAAGGCGGAGTAGACGCGCGGGGAGACGGAGAGGATCTCGATCTTCTTGAGCGCATAGGGAGGGGAGATCAGCTCCACGCCCGCCCTGTCGAGCACATCGCCGCGCTCGCTGGTGCGGAAATAGGGGTTGATGACGTCGAGGTCGATGAGCGTGCACTTGCCCTTCGCCGCGGCGCGTACCGCCATGTTGAGCGACAGCTCGCTCTTGCCTCCGCCGAAGCTGCCCACCATGACAAAGTATTCCTTCATGTGCGCACTCCTCTCCTGCAAGTTGTCAGACAACCTAAGCAACTTGTCTGACTATTGTCTATATTTTAACAAATCCAAGGGCAAATGTCAATGCGTATTTGTGCTAAGTCCATGATTTCGACCGCTCTTTTCCCGCTTTGACCGGGGAGAGGAAAGGGAAAACGAATCATAAGCATACGAAAGACCTTCGGTTCTCCTCTTGTTCGAAGGACGAATCTCACTGCGAAGCAATATCACTCGAACGAAGTTCGAATATCACTCGTTCCGGAGGAACGAATATAGTTGACAAGCCCCCGGCCAAAAGCCGGGGGCTTGCTGATGGGCAAAGATTGCTATTCTGACAAAAAGGGGTATCGTTAAATTTCGTAACGCATAAATTGAAAAATGCCAGACTAATTGAAAGAATTACTTTTTTTCTCCATCCCATTCAAAAGTGTTCCAGTGCTCTTTTTCGGTTAAGAGCAGTTTTTTAGCTATAGGAACGATTGAACCCGCAAATGAAACGGTACCTTCATGAGAAAAATAGATCGCCCATGAAAAATCCTTATCCGTATACATTGTTTCGCATCCGCCGTATTTAATTAATTCCGCAGTTTCGATACAGTGTTCCGGTCGAGAAACGTTTTCACCATAACTGTATATATGTACTTGCGGAAGACCTATAATCTGTTCGAACTGTCTCATATAAGGCTCAAAAAAGTCATACATGACAAAAAACTTCTTTGAGATTTCTGCTGGTTCCTCTCCTATAAGAGGGAACCAATACGATGTATTAACATATTTCCAAATCAAACGAAACTTGTCTTTCAATGCAGTAGCATCCGTGCCGATAATTACTCGATTATACGGTATATCTGCCACAGAAAGAGATTCCCTTCGGGAAATCACTTCTCCGAAATAATCGCAAAATTCTTGATTTGTTTTATCAACAATGTGCTTGGCTGCACTGTTCTGAGGCTTTAAAAAAGTGGGGTCATAATGAATGTGGATGAGACCCATTACTTCTTCTTTCAAGTCATTTACGTTTTCAAACGACTTGTCAATAAGTGTTGATAGCTTGAACTCCATTTCATAGGCAACTTGATAGCCAACATAGAGAACGCCTCCGTATCCTGCATGCTCCTGTTGATACAACTTTGCTTTTTGGATACACCACAGTTTTAAATGGTTGATTACATTATTGAAAACCATAAGACGCCTGCTCCTTTCAAATGGGGCGGTCTGTAAAAAAGGATTGCTATCTTGTTGAAATAGCAATCCTATGATGGTGGAGGTGGGGGGAATCGAACCCCCGTCCGAAAGCGCTTTGACAGGAACTTCTCCGGGCGCAGACGGTTATTTGCATTCCCTCGCCCGGGCGCGAACCGTCACGCTCAGGGGCTTGGTAGCTTCATTGTTCATGGTGCGCTCAAAGCTTTGCGCACGCACGGGCACCACTCGTCGACGCCTCATCCCGGGCCGTGGTCCTCCCGGGTGAGACGCTCACTGCTTAGGCAGCGAGAAGAACAGTGTTATCGTTGTTCTTTAATTTATAAGTTGCCCATTTTATGGATGGTAGGCGCATCCGCCCGCTATTCCTGCCTCCACACCCCCGTCGAAACCAGTACACCCCCTCGTCGGAAGAAACTCGCTCCATTCCACTTCCGCCAGGCCTGGCGAAAGCTGCATCTCCGCTCCTTCCTTCCTCCTCTCCGGATCGAACCCGCTTCGCTGGGCTTCGATCCGGTAAAAGAAGGGAAGAAACTCGCTCCATTCCGCTTCCGCCAGGCCTGGCGAAAGCTGCATCTCCGCTCCTTCCTTCCTCCTCTCCGGATCGAACCCGCTTCACTGGGCTTCGATCCGGTAAAGGGTGGGAAGAAACTCGCTCCGATGCACTTGCCATTCTGAGGAGCATATGCGCCGAAGAATCTTAAGATCCTTCGGCTCGCGACTCTCGCTCAGGATGACGGATATGGTGACAGTATGAGATGATTCCAAAAACTAAAAACTAAAAACTGATTATTCCTTGACCGGCTCGGGATACTCGACGCCGAAGGTCTCGACCGTGACCTTTTTCATCACCTGCGGGATGCGCGGCTTGTCGTTGTAATCGGTGCGCACGGCGGCGATGCGGTCGACGGCCTCGATGCCCTCGATCACCTTGCCGAAGGCGGCGTACTGCCCGTCCAGATGCGGGGAATCCTCGTGCATGATGAAGAACTGGCTGCCGGCGGAGTTCGGCGCCATGGTGCGCGCCATGGACAGCACGCCGCGGTCATGCTTGAGATCGTTTTTGAAGCGGTTGGCGGTGAACTCGCCCTTGATCGTGTAGCCCGGGCCGCCGATGCCCTTGCCGAGCGGATCGCCGCCCTGAATCATGAAGCCGGGGATGACACGGTGGAAAATCACGCCGTCATAGAAGCCCTTCTTCACCAGAGAGATGAAGTTGTTGACCGTATTCGGCGCGATCTCGGGGTAAAGCTCGGCCTTGATGATGTCGCCGTTTTCCATTTCGATGGTCACGATGGGATTGCTCATTCGTTTTTCCTCTCTTTCATGGCTCTGTCAATGTCCCGTTTGGCCTGCCGCTCCGCCTCGCTGTCGCGCTTGTCGTGCAGCTTCTTGCCCTTGCAGAGACCCAGCTCCACCTTGACGCGGCTGTCCTTGAAGTACAGCGACAGGGGGATGAGCGCAACGCCGTCCTGCGTGATGCGCGCGTTGAGCTTCAGAATCTCCTTCTTGTGCATCAGCAGGCGCCGCGGCCGCACGGGATCTTTATTGAAAATGTTGCCGTGCTCATAGGGACTGATGTGCGCCCCGCGCAGGAACAGCTCGCCGTCCTTGACGGTGCAGAAGGAATCCTTGAGATTGACCTTCCCGCCGCGCACGGATTTGACCTCGGTGCCCGCCAGCTCAATGCCGGCCTCGAAGCGCTCCAGCACAAAGTATTCATGAAATGCCTGCCGGTTGGCGCAGATCTCCTTGACGCCCTTCTGCCTGGCCAAAGCGCTCCCTCCTTTCCCGGGGATCATGAGGCATTGTACCACAAGCGAAAGGAAAATAAAAGCATAAAATGTGAACAGAGACGACAGGCAGGCCAGAAGAAGGTTCATCGGCGCCGGCGGCAGACCCGCGGCTCTCCCTGCCGGACCCGGCGGCGAACCGGGGAGGCGGGACGCGCCAGCAAAAGCCGCTGCTCTCCGCGCACGAAAAGCTCGACCTTCGCCCTCGACCAGACCGGCAGCCCGCGCTCCGTGAGGCAGCGCCTTACCAGCTCCAGCGGGTCTTCCGACTCTGCGGCACGGTATAATACGGCAATCTGATCCTGCGTGACAACACATGTATCCAATTTGCAACACCTTTCAAACTGAAATGTCAAAAAGATTCGGATTTACCCTCATTTTATTCAAAATTTTTTCATTTTTCTACGAGAAAATAATGGTAATTGACAAAGAGACATGGTATAATGCTTCTGCAATTATGTAAATCGTTTTCTGTAAATCATTTTCGTTATGTAAGGGGGAAGCACCCATGGACTTCACAGAAAAGCGCATCGACGGCGAGATCAAGTACAAGGGCGTGATCGTCACCGTCCGACTTGACCGGGCGCAGCTGGACAACGGAAAGATCGTCCGGCGCGAGGTCGTGGAGCATCCCGGCGGCGTAACGATCCTGCCGGTGGACGAAAACGGCGTCTGCACGATGGTGCGCCAGTTCCGCTATCCCTTCGGCCGCATGATGCTCGAGGCCCCGGCGGGCAAGCTCGAGCCGGGCGAGGACCCGTTTGAGAGCGCCAGGCGCGAGCTGTCGGAGGAGACGGGATACAGCGCCGACGAGTGGATCGACCTCGGGAAATGCTGCACCTCCCCGGGCTTCTCCAGCGAGGTGCTGCACCTGTATCTGGCGCTCGGCCTGCACGCCGGCGCGAGCCATCCGGACGAGGACGAGTTCCTCAACACCGAGAAGATCCCGCTTGCGGAGCTGAGCCGGATGGTGATGGCCAATGAGATCGACGACGCGAAAACGATCGCCGTGGTGCTGAAGGCGGAGAAATTCTTAAACGATCGCGCGCAGTGAGACTATGACTTGCGGCAAGGCACAAGATATGATATAATAAATAATTGGCGGGCCGCAGATCTTGTGGGCGCCAACCCGGGAAAGGTGTATGACAGTGGATAAATATGTGATTAAGGGCGGCACCATGCTGCACGGCGAGGTGGAGATCAGCGGCGCGAAGAACGCGGCCGTTGCGATCATTCCCGCAGCGCTGATGGTCGACGGCGTCTGCCGCATTGAAAATATTCCCCAGATCAGCGATACCGATATGCTTCTGACCATTCTCTCCCATCTGGGCGCGAAGGTCAGCTATGTCAACAGCTCTACCATTGATATCGACTGCACGGATGTGCGTTTTCAGGACGCCCCCTTTGATCTGACCCGCAAGATCCGCGCCTCCTACTACCTGATCGGCGCCATGCTCGGCCGCTTCGGCCGGGCAAAGACCACGATGCCCGGCGGCTGCAACTTCGGCGTTCGTCCGATCGAGCAGCACATCAAGGGCATGACGATGCTCGGCGCGGACGTGGACGTGAAGAACGGCTTCGTCTTTGCCGACGCGCGCGAGGGCCGTCTGCACGGGGCGCGCATCTACCTCGACAAGGTCTCCGTCGGCGCGACGATGAACATCATCCTCGCCGCGACGCTGGCCTCCGGGCGCACCGTCATCGAAAACGCCGCCCGCGAGCCGCACATCGTCGACCTGGCCAACTTCCTCAACTCCATGGGCGCCGATATCCGCGGCGCCGGCACCGACACCGTGAAGATCATCGGCGTCGACCGCCTGCATGGCGGCAGCTACACCATCATCCCCGACCAGATCGAGGCCGGCACCTACATGGTCGCCGCCGCGGCGACCTGCGGGGAGGTGCTCATCAAGAACGTCATTCCCAAGCACCTCGAGTGCATCAGCGCCAAGCTCCGCGAGACCGGCACCATCGTGCAGGAGTACGAGGACTCGGTGCTTGTCAAGGGCGCGCGCAATCTTCGCCGCGCCAACATCAAGACCCTGCCGTATCCCGGCTTCCCGACGGACATGCAGCCGCAGATGGGCGCGCTGCTGTGCCTGGCGAACGGCACCTCCATCATCACCGAGGGCATCTACGACAACCGCTTCAAGTATGTCAACGAGCTGCGGAAGATGGGCGCGGAGTGCCAGGTGGACGGGCGTGTGGCCGTGTTTGAGGGCGGCACCAAGCTCACCGGCGCGATCGTGCAGGCCTGCGACCTGCGCGCGGGCGCGGCGATGGTGATCGCCGGCATGTGCGCCAACGGCATCACCGAGGTCGAGGACGTGCATTTCATCGAGCGCGGCTACGAAAATTTCGTCGGCAAGCTCAACGCGCTGGGCGCCGATATCCGCATTGTCAGCGAGCCGGAGGAGTCCGAGGGCTCCGAGCGCATCGTATACGTCGGATGAGGCTGACGGTTTTTGCCAGCGGCTCGTCCGGCAACTGTCTGCTCCTCTCCGATACCCATACCAATATATTGATCGACGCCGGGATCTCCATGCGCAGGATCGAGGGCTTTCTGTCCGAGGCTGGATGTTCCTGGCGGGACCTTGCCGGAGTGCTCATCACGCATGAGCACTCCGATCATATTTCGGGGCTTGAAATGATCGGAAAGAAGCTCGGCCTGCCGGTCTACGCGCCGCACACGGTGGCCAATCGCCTGCGGGGGCGGCTGCCCGTGCTGGAGGAAAACCTGCGGGTGATCCCGGTGGGGGAGCCCGTTTCCGTCGGAGAGCTGACGGTGACGGCCTTCCACACGCCGCACGACACCGACGAGAGCGTCGGCTACCGCGTCCGGGGCAGCGCCTGCTTTGCCCTTGCGACCGATATGGGCCACGTGACCGATGAGATCGTCGCCGGGCTCACCGGCGCGGACACGGCGCTCATCGAGGCCAATCACGACCTTCAGATGCTGCGCGACGGGCCGTATCCCTTCCCGCTCAAGCGACGCATCCTATCCGAGCACGGCCATCTGAGCAACGAGGGCTGCGCGGCGCTGGCGCGGCTGTTGGCCGAGCGCGGCACGCGGCAGCTCATCCTCGGGCATCTGAGCCGGGAGAACAACCGCCCGGAGCTGGCGCTGCGGACCGTGTCGGAGGCGCTGCACGGGCTGGAGGTGCGGCTCTGCTGCGCCCCGCCGGTCGGGCCGCTGACGCTGGAGGTGGAGGGCAAACAGACATGCTGTATGTAAAGCTCATCTGTGTCGGAAAGCTGCGTGAGCCGTATTATATCGAGGCCTTCCGGGAATACCAGAAGCGCCTCGGCGCCTACTGCCGCTTCGAGTGCGCCGAGCTTGCCGAGCAGCGCCTGCCGGAGAACCCCTCGGAGAAGGAGATCGGCGCGGCGCTCGAGAAGGAAGCGGGGGAGATCCTGCGCGCCGTTCCGGCGGACGCGTACCTCTGCGCCCTCTGCGTCGAGGGAAAGCAGATCTCCAGCGAGGGCATGGCGCGGCTCATTGCCGAGCGCGAGGGCTCCGGCAAGCCGAAGCTCTGCTTTGTCATCGGCGGCTCCTACGGGCTTTCGCCGGCGGTCAAGCAGCGCGCGGATTTCCGCCTCAGCTTCTCGCCGATGACCTTCCCGCACCATCTGGCCCGCGTGATGCTCGCCGAGCAGATTTACCGCGGCTTCAAGATCAACGAGGGCTCCAGGTACCATAAATAGTTTTTAGTTTTTAGTTATTAGTTTTTAGTTTTTAGTTTGTAGTTTTTAGAAAGATGAGGGATGACTGTGGCGGACAAACTGAACATCGAGTGGGGGAGAGGGGAGTATTCCGAGCTTCTCAAGCGCTGGCCGAAGGATGAAAACGGGCAGCCGGAGGCGCCAATTTTCCTCCGTTCAGAAAAAAACCTTGACATGAGCGACGAATTGTTGGTTAATATGCTTGAGGCATATCAGATCCCCTGCCTGCGCATCTATCCGGGCGACGGCTCCTTCGGGCGCGTCGTGCTGGGGACGAGCGGCTGGGGCGTGGATATTTACGTTCCCGAAAGCCTGTATCAAGACGCCAAAGAATTAACTGAAGGAGAAATCGAGTATGAGGACCTATAAGGAAGAGTACCAGCACTGGCTCGACAGCCCCGCGCTCAACGAACAGGAGTGGGCGGAGCTGAGCGCGATCGCCGATGACGAGAAGGAGATCGAAAACCGCTTCTACGCGCCCCTGTCCTTCGGTACCGCCGGCCTGCGCGGCACGATGAAGGTCGGCCTGCACCACATGAACATCCACATCATCCGCCATGCCACCCAGGCCTTTGCCAACGTCATCATCGCCGAGGGCCCCGAGGCGATGGAAAAGGGCATCGCCATCGCGCACGACTGCCGCCTCAACGGCGTGGAGTTTGCCCGCGAGGCCGCCTGCGTCATGGCCGCCAACGGCATCAAGGTGCGCCTCTTCGACGAGCTGCGCCCCACCCCCGAGCTGAGCTTCGCCGTCATCCACTACGGCTGCGCGGCCGGCCTGAACGTGACGGCCAGCCACAATCCCAAGGAATACAACGGCTACAAGGTCTACTGGTCTGACGGCGCGCAGCTGCCCCCGCAGAAGGCCGAGGCCATCGCCCAGCAGATGGAGCAGATCGACATCTTCACCGGCTTCAAGACCTGCGACTTCAACGAGGCCGTGCAGGACGGACGCATCACCCTGCTCGGCGAGGAGACCGACGAGGCCTTCCTCGGGGAGGTCATGGCGATGGCGATCGACAAGGAGGCCGTCGCGGCCGTCGCGGACGAGTTCAAGATCGTCTTTACCCCCTTCCACGGCTGCGGCTACAAGCTGGTGCCGGAGGCGCTGCGCCGCCTGGGCATCAAGCACCTCTATCCCGTGCCAGAGCAGATGGTCATCGACGGCAATTTCCCGACCGTCGTCAGCCCCAACCCCGAAAACCCCGAGGGTTTCTACCTCGCCGTCGATCTGGCCCGCAAGGTGGGCAGCGACCTCATCATCGGCACCGATCCCGACTCCGACCGCATCGGCACCATGGTGCGCTCCGGCGACGAATACGTCACCATTTCCGGCAACCAGATGGGCGTGCTGCTGCTCGACTACATCATCAACGCCCGCAAGGCCACCGGCACCATGCCGGAGCATCCCGGCACGATGAACAGCATCGTGAGCACCACGATGGCCCGCGTCGTCGCCGAGGCCAACGGCGTGCACTTTGAGGATACCTTCACCGGCTTCAAGTTCATGGCCGAGCGCGTGGCCGAGTGGGAGGCCGCCGGCAGCTACAAGTATATCTTCGCCTTCGAGGAGAGCTACGGCTACATGGTGGGCGACTATGTGCGGGACAAGGACGCCGTCACCGCCGCGCTGCTGATCGCCGAGATGGCTGCGCACTATCATCAGAAGGGCATGACCCTGCTCGACGCGATGAACGCGCTGTATGAAAAGTACGGCTGGTTCGAGGAGAAGACCCTCAACCTCGTCATGCCCGGTCTCGACGGCCTGCAGAAGATGGAGGCTCTGATGAGCCGCATGCGCAGCGATCCCCCGAAGGAGATCGGCGGCGTCGAGGTCGTGCGCGAGCGCGACTACCTCGACGGCAGCATCACCGTTCCCGGCCTCGGCAAGGTGGACAAGACCCCGTTCTGGGGCTCCAACGTCCTCTACTTTGAGCTGGGCGACGGCAGCAGCTTCATCATCCGTCCCTCCGGCACCGAGCCGAAGATCAAGATCTATCTGCTGGTGCGCGGCACGAGCCGTGAGGACTGCCGCAAGCGGATGGAGAATTATCTCACCTACGCCGAAGAACTCGGCAAATGAATCTCTGGAAGCTCTTCGTATCCTTCGCCAGGGTCGGCGTGCTGACCTTTGGCGGGGGATACGCCATGATCCCGATCCTTGAGCGCGAGATCGTCGATAAGCAGGGCTGGGCCAGCAGCGAGGAGCTGATGGACTACTACGCGGTCGGCCAGTGCACGCCCGGGGTCATCGCGGTCAACACCGCGACTTTCATCGGGCGCAAGGTGGCCGGTACCCTCGGCGGCGTCGTCGCCACGGCAGGCGTCGTGTTCCCCTCGGTGCTCATCATCACGGTCATCGCCGGCATCCTCAGCAACTTTGCCGATATCCCCGCGGTGCAGAGCGCCTTCGCGGGCATCCGCGTCTGCGTGTGCGTGCTGATCTTCAACTCCGTCGTCAAGCTCTGGAAGGCGGCGGTGCCGGACAAGGGGGCGCTGGCGCTGGCGGTGCTGGTGTTTGTGCTGTCGCTGTTTCTGAAGCTCTCGCCGGTGGTTTTCGTGCTCTTCTGCGCGGCGGCCGGGATCTTCTTCACAAAGTGGGGGGTGCGCGGAAAATGATCCTGCTGCGCCTCTTCTGGGAGTTTTTCAAAACCGGGCTTTTCGCCGTCGGCGGCGGCATGGCCACGCTCCCGTTCCTGTATAATATCTCCGACAGCACCGGCTGGTTTACCCATGCGCAGCTGGCGGATATGATCGCCGTCTCGGAGTCGACGCCCGGCCCGATCGGCGTCAATATGGCGACCTACGTCGGCTTTACGACCGCGGGCATTCCCGGCGCGGTGATCGCGACGGTCGGTCTTGTCACGCCGAGCGTCATCATCATCCTGCTCATCGCGCGCGTCCTCGCCGCCTTCCGGCAGAACAAATATGTCGACGCCGCCTTCTACGGCCTGCGCCCCTGCTCGGTGGCGCTGATCGCCGCGGCGGGCGTGATGGTGGTGAAGATCGCGCTGTTCGACTTCGACCTCTTTTATCAGACGGGGCGGCTGCTTGACGTGTTCAATTTCAAGGCGCTGCTCCTCGCCGCGGTGCTGCTTGTGCTGACCCGCGGGGTCAAGCAGCTCAAAAAGCTGCACCCGGTCGTCTATATCCTCGCCTCCGCCGTCGTGGGCGTGATCTTTGCGTTTTAATGAAAAAGCTGTGAAACCCTTGGTTTCACAGCTTTTTTCATGCCCAGATGAAGTTTTCCTTCCCGACGCCGATCTCGAAGTGGTACTTTGCGATGCCGAGGTCGATATCGGTGCAGGCGCCGCGCGGCGCCTCGGCCTTGACCTTGCCGTCCGCGAGGGTAAAAAGGAATTTCTGCTGGTTGACGGCCGTCGGAGCCAGCAGCACGGCTTCCATTCCGGCGCGGAACCAGTCCGGCGCGTCCTCCGGCGCGCGGCAGAGCCGGTCGAGGGACTTGCTGCGGTGCGCCTGTCCCTGTGTCGCGCCGTAGCCGACGGCGATCACGATGACGAGCCGTTCCCCGGGGCCGACCGAGAAGGCGCCGGGGACTTTCTTGTAAGTCAGCTTGGCCCAGCAGGTGTTGAGCCCGAGCGTCTGCGCGTAGAGCACCAGCTGTTCACCGGCATAGCCGCAGCGCTCGTCGAGGGACGGGCTGTCCGGCCCGACCAGCGCAAAATAATTCGTCACGCCGCGAAAGCTGCCATAGTGGGCGAGAAAGCTGCTGAAGGCCTTTGGCTCATCCCTGACAAGCTGGATGTGCAGCCCGTGTTCGCGGTTCAGCTCCGCGATCATGCGCTCGAGCGCGGCGGCGGTGTCCGGCTCCAGCGGCTTTTCCACATACTGCCGGACGGAGTGACGTGCCCGGATAGCCTCCTGAATCGTCATGACAGTTCACCTCTGAAATAGATTTGACACAATCATTATACCCCTTGCCGCGGACTTGTCAAGGGGAAGAGAGCTTCGGTGCTTCGTAGATTTTGGTGAAAGATCTCGCTTGCGCGAGATGTGAAATAACGGCTTACGCCGTTGTGAAATATTCGGCTTGCGCCAAATGTGAAATGAAATAAATCCACCCACGCCCGCAGGCATTTCACACGCCGCAGGCGTATTTCACGCCGAAGGGCATTTCACAAATCCACCCAGTGGATTTATTTCGTTGAAAAAAGCACTGCTTTCGCAGTGCTTTTTTCTGGTGGGGGAAGGTGGATTCGAACCACCGAAGGCATTGCCAGCAGATTTACAGTCTGTCCCCTTTGGCCACTCGGGAATTCCCCCATATT
>ODAJ012050891.1_pt1 | contig 16332 bp, 21 predicted proteins | sample 1539241 | NCBI WGS metagenome assembly ODAJ01 (sample SAMN02144231, study PRJEB22623) | gut metagenome | biome: sheep rumen | host: Ovis aries | place: New Zealand
TGCTCTACTTTCTTTCAGCGAAGAAAGAAAGTAGCAAAGAAATTCGCCTCGCAGGGGCGTAGCCGCCGCTATGAAACATCCATGTTTCAAACGCGGCGCGGCCGCCGTCCTTGGCGGCCGGGTTGCGTCCCTAGTCAAGCGTTAGGTTGATTCTCTGCTTAAATAGTCGCGGAGCTTGTCGCCGAGCAGATTGAACGTTGCGACTGTGATAAAAATCGCCGTGCCTGGCGCGAGGATAACCCAAGGAGCCGTTTGCAGCATTGAGCGACCGTTATTCATCATCGCGCCCCATTCGGCGGTTGGCGGCATGGCTCCCAATCCTAGGAACGACAGCCCCGCAAGCTCCATGATGATTGTTCCGATGTCGAGGGCGGCAGTCACGAGGATAGGTCCGGCGATATTCGGCAAGACGTGTAGGAATAAAATCTTCGTCGAGCTGGAGCCTGCCATTTTAGCCGCGTCGAAGTAAGGCATTGACTTAATCGCTAAGACTAGCCCGCGGGCGATTCGTGCGTATTTTGGCCAACCGATTACAGCTAAAGCCGCCGCCGCGTTAAGAAGTCCTCCGCCGAGTGCACCAGCCGCTGCGATTGCAAAGACCATTTGTGGGAAGGCAAGGAAGACATCAGACAATCGCATTAAGAACACGTCGAGCCGCCCGCCCTTGTAACCGCCGATTGCGCCGATGAGACTGCCGACGCTTGAGATTGTAAGCAACAGAAGTAATGACGCGCAGATTGTCGTTTGCGAGCCGACGATAACCCGCGATAACACGTCGCGACCGTAGCGGTCAGTGCCCAGCCAGTTAATCGAGTTCGGCGGCGTCAAGGCTCCTTCCAAATCTTGTACGTAAGGGTCATAGGGCGTCAAATGCTCCGCGAAGACCGCAATAAGAATCAAAGCTCCTGCCGCAGTGAGGTAAGGGGCTAATTTTTTCATCAAGCGTCGCCCCCTTGCCCATAACGGACACGCGGGTCGAGCCAATGATAAAGCAAGTCTGCCGCGAGATTCATCAGCACATAGATAATCGCCATCCACACGACGTACGCTTGAATCAGCGGATAGTCGCGGGTGAGTATCGCGTCGACTGCTAGCTTGCCGACGCCGTCCCACATGAAGATAGTTTCGACAATCGCCGTGCCTCCGAGTAGCGAACCCATACTCAACGCTAGCAACGTGATAATCATGATGAGCGTTGAGCGGAGCACGCTTTTAATTAGGATTGTGACTTCGTGAACGCCGCGACTCCTTGCGCCCAAGACGTATGGTTTGTCGAGTTCTTCGAGGACGACGGCGCGGATTTGTCTTGTGTACTTCGCGCCCATTGCAATCGTCAAGGTAAGGGCGGGCATGATGACGCTTTGACCGATTATCGGCAGGATATGCAACTTCAGCGCGAGGAAATAAATTAGTAGCAAGCCGCAGAAAAAATTCGGCATGGAGTTTCCGATAAAGCTAAGCGTGCGTATCAGGTAGTCAAGCGGACGATTTTGATTGACGGCGGCGAGGATTCCCAGCGGCGTCGCGATAAAGATTGTCAGCAGGATTGACACGAGCATTAGTTCAATCGTCGCGGGGAGCTTGTCAGCGAACGTCGCGAAGACCTCCTTGCCGCTGATAAATGAACGTCCCATGTCGCCAGTTAGCACACCGCCGAGCCATCTGCCATATTGAATCAAGAACGGTTGGTCAAGTCCGAGTTCAGCGCGTTTAGCGGCTTTGATTTCCTCTGCCACGCTGCCCGATTGCTCATAGATTATGTCTACGGCGTCGTCGGAAGTGAATTGCATCATGCCGAAGGTCAAGAACGTTATCCCGAAGAGTATCGGCACCAGTTGCACGAGCCGCGATAAAAGATATTTTCTCATGCGCCGAATTCTAAATCAGCCACGCAAAAAAAATAAGCCCCGCGCAGGGATTGGGGGCTTAAAAAATTTTTAGCGGGCTGTTATTTCTTCTCGTCAATGTCGATTGTAATTTCTTTGGGCTTCTTAGGTTCGGTGGCGGGCGCAGGTTCGGTTGCGGGCAAGGCTTGTGCTTCGCGATACTCCTCAAGGTGCTTGTCCTTCTGGAGGACTTCGTCGCCTTGAGCTTGCGCCTTCTCAATCGGGAACGTGATAGTTTTCAAAGCCTTAATCGTCTTCCACGCGCCAGCCTCCAAAAGCGTGTAGTCGCGCAGGTCGCTTTCGTTAGCGCATTTATGCCACTTGCCCTCGGCGTCCTGAAAGTACATCTCGAATTCAAGCTGGAAATGTTTTTCGTCGGCGTATTTGATATGAAATTTGCCCGCGCTGTAGGTAAGCCCGCGTTCCTCGTACTTCTTAATCATATCGTCAAGTCGCGGCGAGACAACCTCGGAGATTTTCTCAAGCGTCATGTTCGGGCGGAACAGTTCAACGAAGAAATCCTTTGCCGCCTCGATTAAATCGGCGACCATCTCAATTTTATTTTCCAATGCCATATAAATTCACCTCGCTCAAATTTTGACCTGAAGATTTTTTGCGTAACGAGCGGTAACGTCCTCTTCCACTGCAGATAAACCCTTCGTCGCCCAAGTCGGAGCTTTCAACTCGTCAAAGTCGCGGGCGATTTTTTGCTCAGTCCATTTGCCGTCCTCTTTGTAGTACATAACGTAAGTAAAGTGCAAAGTCTCATCGACAACGCGGGAATAAATCTTCGCCGCATAATCATAGACGCCCGCCTTTTTCATGGCTTGCGGCAGGTCGTGTAGGAATTCCTTAAGGCAAGTTTCAAACTCCTGCCACGTCCTTGCACTGTCGAGAAAGGCAACCAACTCTTTGAACGAAGGCGTTTCCTTGTCCGGCGCGAAGGATTTCGTTGTCTGAACGGGCGGAACTTCTTCTTGAGGTTCTTTGGTGTCTTGCGGCTCTTCAATCGGGAAGGTAATAGACTTCAACGATTTGATTGTTCGCCACGTGTTTTCCTCCAGAAGAGTCGCGGCGCGTTTATCGCTCGTGTCGGCGCACTTGTGCCATTTGCTCTCCCTGTCTTGGAAATACATCTCGAATTCAAGTTGGAAATGATTTTTGTCAGCGTACTTAATGCTGAACTTGCCCGCGCCATAGTTCAAGTCGTGTTCTTCATACTTTCTGATAAGCTCGTCAAGCCGTGGCGAAATAATATCGGAAATTTTTTCAATCGTCATGTTCGGGCGAGACAGGTCGACAAAAAAATTTTTAATAGACTCAGCCAAATTTATGACGACGTCTGTTTTCTTTATCGGCATGTCAAATTACCTCGCAACGCTAAGCTCAAGTTCTTTCTCGTAACGTTCGCCAACATCGATTTCTTTGTTACTCAAGCCCTCCTTAGCCCAAGCGGGTACTTCGGATTCATCAATCTCGCGAACGGTGGTTTTCTCGACCCATTTGCCGTTCTCCTTGTAATAAAGGCGGTGGACGAGGCGCATGACGTTGCCTTCAATGCTGGAGAAAAGTTTTGCCGCGTAATCGTGAATGCCCGCCTCCTTAAGTGCGTCTTGGACTTTCGGCAGGAAATCCTTCAGCCAGCCTTCAATCTCTTGCCAATTCGCCACGACCAGATAGCCGCCGACGATTGCTCCCAATCCAATTAAAACCGGAATCATTTTTATCAACCTCCTAATTTGAAACTGCGCGTATTTTAATCGATAACTTTCAATCAGTCAAAGGTTCTTCGCCATATTGATTGCTGCCGACTGTGCCCGCCGCAAAGAACAGATATATCGAGAAGAAAAATCCGACAACTGGGACGAGCTCAATCAACGCAAACCAACCGCTCTTGTCTATGTCGTGCAAGCGGCGTGTCAGTATCATAGAAAAGCCAGCTAGCCCAATGTAAAACAAAAGCGCAGATATATTGTTCCCCATGTCAGCATCGCCCATAAAGCTAGCCAATTCAGAACCGGTCGTTTCGGCGAGCACGATAAGCATAATTCAAATCAGCTGATACTTTGCGTGAAGGCTACGGTTGAGGCGTCCTTTCATCGTAAAAATTTCTTTAAAGACATCCACGGTTAATCACTTCCCTTAGTCTTCAAGAGGGTCTTTGCCGTATTGATTCCAACCGACTTGACCAGGCGCGAAGAACAGGTAAATCGAGAAGATAAATCCGATAGCCGGGATAAGCGCAATCAACGCAAACCAGCCGCTCTTGCCTAGGTCGTGCAGTCGACGAATCATCAGCATGACATTGCCAACACCCGCCGCCAAGCCCCAACCAGCTGTTATTGCGTTGACTAAAAAGCCCGTCGGGTTGCCCGTCAAGAACGTCGCCATAGAAGACATAACGAACGTCGACAAGCCCGCGACTATCGCCAAGAGTATCATGTATTTCAGGTAGCGAAGCCGATTTAATCTGCCCTCGGTAGTGTAGATTTCGTTTAGTATCGTCATGAATATTCCTCCTAAAGCGTTTTAGATTTTTCCGTGGCCGCGAGCACAGCCTCAATCAGCGAACTCCTAAAGCCGCCGCGTTCCAAAACCCTAACGCCTTCAATCGTCGTGCCGGCTGGACTGGTGACTTTATCGCGCAAGGCGTCGGGATGTTCGCCGGATTGCAGAACCATTTTCGCCGCACCGAGGAGAGTTTGAGCCGCCAACTCAATCGCCTGTGCACGTGGCAAGCCCGCCGCTACTCCGCCGTCTGATAGGGCGTCAATCATGAGGAACGCATAAGCCGGACCCGAACCGCTTAAGCCGGTTACAGCGTCCATTAATCGTTCCTCGACCTCGACCGCCCGCCCCAACGTCGACCAGAAATTTTTTATCGTCGCACCGTCCGCCGCGGCTCGTTCGTTTAGGGTGTAAGCCGTCATGCTTTCTGCGACTGAAACTGCTACGTTCGGCATGATACGCACGATTTTATTTGACGGGAAAAATTTTTCGACGCACGCAAGCTTCAGACCAGCAATCGTGTAAGTGATAATCGTCGAGGCGGGAACTTTACCTTGCAACGCGGCAAAAGTTTTCTCGGCGTCTTTGGGTTTGACGGCGACAATCAGCAAGTCAATCTTGTCGAGGAAGTCCGCCTGCGTCGAGGCGTTGACGCCATAGCGTTTAAGTTCCTCGCAACGCTCTGGACGAATCTCCGCAATAAAAATATCGTTCGGAGCAAAGACCTTGCCGCATATGCCGCGAACGATTGATTCAGCAAGCGCACCGCCGCCGATAAAGCCAATCTTATTCATCGTTTAACCTCCACATCAACGAATTCTATCCTGTCGAGTAAGCTCGTGACTTGCCCGCGTATCGCCGCCAGATAAATTTTGTAAAGCCTCTTCTGTTCGGCAAGCTCTTCTTCCGTCAAGCCGATTGTCCGTTTTTTGCGCGCTAGGGTATTTATCCTTGCTAACAGTTCAGGTGTTATCATGTTGTCCATTGGAAGCTCCTCCTTTCGGGCGTATTCTATCACACACTCCATATAAAGCAAACTTGACGGGTTCTTTGACGGCAAATATAATCTGATAAAGTTCACTAAACAAGGATGATGAATCATGGACGAGAGAACCGCTCCAAAGAATGTCGCGCCACAGAAGAAAGCAGTAGCCCTCAAATACGAGGCAGAACGAGACCTTGCCCCGAAGGTCATTGCAAAGGGGCGCGGGCATGTCGCCGAACACATTTTGGAGACCGCGCAGAAAAACGCCGTGCCCGTCTATCAGGACAAGACGCTAGTCAACATGCTCATGGCTCTGGAGATTGATAGAGAGATACCGCCCGAACTGTACAAGGCAATAGCTGAGGTTATGGCTTACGTCTACAAAATGGACAAGTCGCACGGACAAATTGCCGCCGCTCGTCAGCTCGCCGCACAACGCCGCCGCTCCAGTCTCTTCTAAAAAATTATTTAAGTCGCCGCCGTCAACTGCCGATATAGTTAGCGAAGTTAGGCAGGAGCTTAACAGGCACATTGAAAATATCAGGTCAGACGGTTAGGAAATCTCGAAGACAAGGAACAGTCAAATACATCTGACCTTCAAAGCAAAAGGAGAAGTGATTAAAATGATGCGTTCCCTGTTCTCCGGTGTTTCCGGACTGAAAGTTCATCAAACGAGAATGGACGTTATCGGCAACAATATCGCAAACGTCAACACAATCGGCTTTAAGTCTAGCCGCACGACGTTTTCAGATATGCTCTCGCAAATCCAACGCAGTGCGTCGGCTCCCACAGACGGACGCGGCGGCACGAACCCAAGGCAAATTGGTCTCGGCGTCGACGTTGAGAGTATCGACCTTGTTTTTACTGATTCTTCGCCGCAACAGACTGGTAAAAATACAGACCTCGCGCTTTCGGGCAACGGACTGTTCGTCTTGCGCGACGGCAACCAATCGTTCTACACTCGTAATGGCGCGTTCATGTTCGACGAATCAGGCTACTACGTTATGCCGGGTAATGGTCTTCGCGTGCAAGGCTGGAATGCCTCCGATGACGGCGTTATAAATACAAACGGCTCGTCGACTGATATTGTCGTTCCCGTCGGCAAGACAATGGAAGCAACTGCTACGTCCACGATTGATTACACTGGCAACCTTAACAAAGAGTCGCTTCTAATTAGCAGTATAAGCTACGTCACTGCCACGGGTATTACTGCTACTGACGTAATGACAGCGGGCGGCGAACACAACGTCGGCACGCTTGACGCGAACGGCAATGTAGAAAGTATCAACGTCGACGGCACAAATGTCATTGCGGCTACCCTGACCATGAAGGACGGCTCGACAATGCATGTCACAAGCGGCTATTACGAAGTCGGACACACCGTCCCGATTACGACGCTCGCCACGGTTTATGATTCGCTCGGCGGCAGGCACGAAGTCACAGTGCTTATCGATAAAGACTACGACTCGGAAGATTTAGTCAACGGCGTGGCAGCAAATGAAGAGGCACTCGAAACGCAGACTGCTATTTATACGGATGCCAATACCGGCACAAGATACACGGCAACAAGAGAAACCACAGGAGCCGATAGTACATACACTTACACAGACTCCGCTGGAAATGTTGTAACTGGCATTGCAGCTGATGATGCGAACTTGACGATAACTTATAACAACCGCTGGAGAGCTTACTTGGCTCCTGAGTCTGGGCAAGTGGGTCCCGCGTCCGATAACTATACGAACACCCTTACAAAGAGTGAAGACACTGGCAACGCTGAAAGCGACGGCTCCTCAATGTATGCCACAATGAATGACGGTAGCGTAGTGTCTTACCTTTACTTCAACGACAGAGGACAATTCGTCACCAACGGCAGAGACCAAGACGCGCAGATTACTTTCTCTTATGGCGACGGCAACGGTGCCTCGGAAAATATCGCTGTTGTTGATTTCACTGGGCTGACGCAATACGCTAACTCAACAACCTCTTTCCCGATAACCAACGGCAACGCGGCGGGTATCCTCCAAAGCCTCGCGATTGACGGTAGCGGCGTTATCACTGGCACTTATACAAATGGCTTGCTCCGCTCCGAAGCTCAAATCGCCGTGGCGCAATTCAACAACGCCGCTGGTTTAACCAAAGCTGGCACAACGATTTATTCAGAGTCTAACAACTCTGGCGCAGCGAACATAAAGACAATCGCTGACTTCGGCTTAAACGTCATCTCCTCTGCCCTTGAGATGTCTAACGTCGACTTGGCAACAGAATTCTCCGACATGATTATCACGCAACGCGGCTTCCAAGCTAATTCAAAGGTTACAACCGTTTCCGACGAAATGCTTGAGACTCTCGTCAACATGAAGAGATAAACTTAGCGGTATAAAATAAAAAGGCGCGGCTCCAAGTGGGATCGCGTCTTTTGTTATGCGTTGTAGATTTTGTAAATTTCGTCAGTGTAAGAGCCGTCGTCGTTGTGCACGATTAGCGGCGGTAGAATTTTTAAGTTGCCTAAATTTGCTCCGACGATTGCCTCAAGCAGTATCAAGTTTGCCTCGCGCCCAGCTTTTGGTTGAATCATGCGGAGCCGTTTCATTTCCATTTGATGACGATGCAGGGCGTCGATTATCTCGCACAGCCTTGAAGCCAAGTGAATCATGTAAAACGCGCCGTGGAATTTCAGCACGTAACGCGCTGCAGTCACCACGTCTTCAAGCGTCGCCGTGAACTCGTGCCGCGCCCGTGCCACGCCAGAAAGTTTGTTAGCCTCGCCCTTGGTTATCGGCGTGTATGGCGGGTTTGCTATCGCCGCGTCGAAACTCTCCGCATTGAATAGTTCTCTGTGCTTGCGATAGTCGCCCTCCATTACGAAAACTTTTTCCGATAAGCCGTTTAGTTCCACATTGCGCCGCGCAAGCTCTGCCATTCGCGAATTCAATTCCACCGCGCATATCGTCTGAACTGTATCGGCGATTAACAGTGGTATCACCCCCGTACCCGTGCCCAAGTCTATGACGCGGGCATTTTTTTTAAGGCGCGGGAAGTGGGCAATAAGCACCGAGTCCATTGAAAAGCAGAATTCGTTTTCGTTCTGGATGATGACGCGTCCCGACCTCATTAAGTTATCGAGCCGTTCGCCCTCTTGCAAAGTGATGTTCATTTCCTGTAGTCTCGTCGCGGTTGACGGCGTGTCTTATCTCCGCGTTGCCTCTTCTGGCGTTCGGGGCGATTGTTGCGTTCAGAGGTTTCTTTGCGGTTGTAACGTCGATTATAAGTCTCTGCCTTGCGTGGACGTTCGGGGCGTGGCTTTCGCTCTGGCTTAGGCGGCGGCACTTCCACGGGCTTAACTTCTTCGACCTGCGCGGAGTCGTCGATGGCTTCAAAGTCCTCGGCGTTGACTGGCAGAATATCTTCCCAGCCCGCGACAACGGTTTTGTTCGTGTCAAGGAGAATAGTTGCGTTCCTGCGCGAAAAGCTCACCGCGACGACTTTGCCCTCGCCGTCCGCCACGACAACTCGGCTACCGACTTTGGGCTTGAGCGTGATACTTTGTCGCGGGCACCCTTCGCAATATAAATCGTTCTCGTATTTCAGGCAACACATCAGCCGCCCGCACACGCCGCTTATCTTCGTCGGGTTTAGCGATAAATTTTGTTCCTTAGCCATGCGAATCGACACGGGGATAAAGTCGCCCAAAAACGTCGCACAGCACAGCGGACGACCACAGCCGCCTAAGCCGCCCAAAAGTTTAGCCTCGTCGCGAACGCCCACTTGCCTAAGCTCAATGCGCGTGCGGAATATCGACGCCAAATCCCTAACCAAGTCCCGGAAGTCAACTCGCCCGTCCGCCGTGAAGAAGAAAATTATTTTATTTATGTCGAAGGTGCATTCCACGTTGATTAACTTCATTGGCAAGCCGTGTTCGATTATCTTTTGCCGGCAGAGGTCAAAGGCGTACTTCTCCTCTTTGTGATTGCGTTCGAGCTGTTGCAAGTCGTCCGCCGTTGCTTTCCTGTAAATTTTCCTAAGCGGTATGCCTGGCTCGGATTCGACGTTCTCATCTGCGGACAGCTCACGCGATGCCATGACAACTTTGCCGCACTCCAGCCCCCGCGATGTTTCTACAAGAACCCAATCGCCTTTTACAATCTCTTCCTCGTTCGGCTCGAAGAATAACAGCTTGCCCGCCTTCTTGATTCTTATTCCGATAATTTGCATTCGTCGTTCCTCAATCAATAATCGTTTCGAGCGCGATTTTAATCATGTCGTTAAAGGAAGACTGCCGCTCCTCTGGTGTGCAATGTTCGCCGCGCCAAAGGTCGTCGCTGACCGTGAAAATCGCCAAGGATTGAACCTTAGCCGCCGCCGCGTGCAGATAAAGTGCGGCACTCTCCATTTCCACAGCCAAGACACCATAGCGGCGAAGTTTATCGTTGAAAGTATTTTTCCCGTCGCCAAAGGTGCCGTTCGGGTCGTCGTAGTCGTTGTAGAATAAGTCGGTGCAGATGACGTTGCCGACTTTGACGGGCAGATTTAAATTCTTCGCGACGCTGACGGCTTGGCTCAGCAGTTCAAAGTCCGCAAGCAATGAGAAGTTCAACACGCCGCCGAACACTTGATTGACGATTGATGAATCCGTCGACGAGCCTTGAGCAATCACCACGTCGCGCAGTCTAATATCCTCGTTCATGCCGCCGCATGTCCCGACGCGGATAAGTTTCTTTGCGCCGAAAACCTCAATCAGCTCGTGCAGATAAATCGAGATTGACGGAATACCCATGCCCGTTGCCTGAATCGACACGGGAACGCCCTTATACTTGCCCGTGAAGCCGAAGATATTTCTAATCGCCGTGTATTGATGAACGTCGCTTAAAAAGTTCTCGGCGATGATTTTTGCGCGGACGGGGTCGCCGGGCAATAAAACGCGCTCGGCAACCTCTCCGACTTGAGCCGCAATATGTATGCTTGCCATAAAATTTTCCTCCTTACAACAAAAAAGCCCGCCGACTTGCACGGGCTGAAAAATTTCAAATCCTTTGCTTGCCGAAAATGAATTTATCAAGCAAGTCTATGAGCTGCCCTATCTCCGGCTTAGAAATTTGTGCACTTGCGCCGAGCTCCTCGCCCTTCAGTCGCATTTCCTCGTTGATTAAGGAAGAGAACAGCACGAATGGCACTTCGCGGAGCCGCTCCGAATTGCGCACGAGCTTTAAGAGTCTGTGCCCGTCCATCATAGGCATTTCGACATCAGAAACGATAATGCTGAGGTGCTCGGAAATGTCGCCGTCCTTCTTAGCAAGTCCCTGCAGATATTCCCACGCGTCCTGCCCGTTGCCGAAGTCCCGAACGAATCGATAGCCCGAATCATGAAGCGTTGATACCAACAAATCACGGAGCATAGGAGAATCTTCCGCAACCACGACATGAGCAAGGGCACGCCCCGCCCGCACGTCAGAATCAGCCTCCGCCACCGTGGTTAGCTTAGAATTGATTTCGGGATTAATCTCGGCAATGATTGTTTCAAAGTCAAGGAGCAGAACGATTCGGTCGGGCATTTTGATTATCCCGACGACGCGGCTTTGGTCGCCTACTTCGGGCGAAGGCTCCATGTCCTTCCACGATATGCGGTGAATGCGCGAGACGTTCTCCACAAGGAACCCGATGTCGTAGTTGTTAATCTCCGTGACGATAATATTTTTTGCCTCATCGCCGTTGGTTACGTTCAAGCAACGCGGCAGATTTACCAGCGGGATTGCCTTGCCGCGAAGAGTGAATAGCCCGTCAATATAGGGGTGCGCCTGGGGCATTGCCGTAACGGGTATGCGCTGAATGACTTCACGAACCTTGGCGACGTTTATCCCGTAGTTTACGCCGCCTATGTTAAACTCCACTATCTCAAATTCATTCGTGCCGCTCTCAAGCAGAATCCCTTTGTCGTCGCCGAGCTTAGCTACTCCCCGGCGTGCTTTATCCTTCGCCATTAAATACGCCTCCATTTATTTATTAACTCAGCGAGATTTCGCCGCCAACATTTTTTATCCTTCAACCAAGACAAAATCATTTAACCAGATTATCGAAGTCGGCTTGCGGAACGAGAGTAACCAGCCCCATTATCGCCAAAATCTGTTCCAAGGCAACGCGAGCCGTTGAGGTGTTCTTAACGACAAAATCCACGTCGCGCCAGTGTTCAAATTCGCCCGTCTCGTCCGCGGTCTCCACGTAGTATCTTATCTCGTCGTTCGAGCAGCCCGCCCGCAACATTCTATCGACGAAGACTTCATCATCAATCATAAGGAAAATCGTCACGAGGTCTTGATTGATAAACTTCTGCAACTGCTTAATGCCCGCCACGTCATGCATAATCGTCACGCTGACTTTGTGCTTTTGATAGGCGTCGAGCACTTCGGATTTGCGCAAGCCGTAGGAGTGAGCCTGATAGCTGTTGTTGACGATGAACTTTTCCTGCTTGTACACGTCGCTTTTGACGGTCTGATAAATCTTGCGCTTGTAAGCGTAGCGGTCGTCAAAAACGCGGGTCGTAACAGTCGGGATATAGTGAATACCCATAGACAAAAGCTGAGAAACCATCGTGGACTTGCCAGAGGTGTGCGGTCCCAGGAAAGCATAAATCTTGTTATTTGCCATGCGAACTCCTCCTTAACGTTTTTGTTTGGCGATAACGCGCACGGTGTCTTCGTCCTCGTCAATCTCCGCGCCGCAACGGGGGCAACATTCATAGCGCGTGCCGTCAGGCAGAGTGCGCTTGCCTTTGCACTTTTGGCAGAAGATAAGACTGCACCGCTTGCATTCCAGAATCTCGACAAAATCCTTGCGTCCGCATTTCGGACAGCTATTGTAAGTCGCCATGATTAATCCCCCTCAATAATGCCTGTGAGCTTTGACATAATCAACGGGGCGGCTCCAATCCACATGAACGCCAGTTGCCTCCCAAAGCCGAGTCAAAACAATTTTCAAATCCTGTGCGCTCGCGTTCGGGTCGATGTTTTCTTCCGTGAAGTCCAACAGCGTTTCATGCGGAATTTTTATCTTGTGCGGCGTCGTCAAAAATTTTTCGGCAAGTGTTCTGCCCTCGTCGTCGCCCAAAGTGATTTTGACCTTATGCGCCGCCTCGTCGTATTCGACCCAACCCAGACTGCCTTTGAAACTTATCGCCACGCTGAAATTCTCCAATAAACTCATCTCCTTGACCGAACATAATCTGCCGCTAATTTTAACAAAAATTTTCCGTCCGTCAAATAAAAAACCCTCCGACTTGCCGCCGAAGGGTTCTTAGTTCCGAGATTGCAATTTATTTGCCGTCAACGATTTTCCAAGCTTGTTCGCGGCTGATTTGCTTGCCTTGATAGGTATAAACGTTGGCTTCCAAGAATTTTCCGTTGTATTCCATGGTGATTCCGTGCGAGGCGAAGACGGCTCCGACCTTTTCAACGTATTGATGACGTAATTTATCGTCGGTAATCATCTTGATAAGGTCGCTATTGGGGTCAGTGAGATTGAGATTTTCAAAGCCCGCAATGCCGCGTTTTTGCGCGTCGAGCATGTCGGCTGTGAATTCCACCCACGAACCGCCCGCCACTTGGTCGAGTTCCTCGTCCTTCAAGATTTCGTCCTTCAAGATTTCCTTTGCCATAATATCAGCCTCCAAATTTTTTCTGTCCCTTATAAGTTCCAAATCCGATTTCGTTACAGACTTTAGTAAAAAATTTTTCCCGCTGTCAAACGAAAAAACTTCCGACTTATCCGCCTAAGGGCTTTTTTAGTTAATCACTCTTCCGAAGGTCTTAGCACGTGTTCGGATAAATTCTTTCGCCGCCGCGTGCACGACAACTTGATTGATGAAGTCGCTTAGGTATTCGTCGAAAATTTCTTCACGGTTGCATAAAGTCATCAATCGTTGAAAGTTTTCTTCGGCGTCAATGTCATATTCAATGCGGTGGAGGAGTCGTGATAACTCAGCGCGGACTTGGGGAGTAAAAACATCTTTCAAGGCGGCGACCTCGGCAGTGCATTTGCAAGATTGAACCAACCAAGTCTTCGTCGTCAAGTCGTCGTTGAAGTTGTCGAAGCCGAAGCGTTCCCAATCCTTTGCAGGAATATTTTCCCGTTCACCTGGCAAGAAATGTATCTCCTTATAAATCGCCTCGTCTAGGAGCTTGACCACATCCGCCTTTGCCCAAAGTCGTTGCTCGTTGTTAAAGAACCTTCCGCGCCGTAAACGTTCCAATATCCCGACGAACCGCACGTTATAAAATTGCGTCAGCAGGTAGCCCGAATCCGTCAGCAGGTGATTGAACGCCATTAACATTGCATAGAAGTTTTCCCCGACCGTCAGAAGGTCTCGCGCAAGGATTATCTCAAAGATTTTCGGCGCAGTTGGTAGTTCGTCGATTAAATCTGCTTTGAACTTGTCGCAGAGCTTTTTAATCTCAGGCGATGATTCCTTCTTTAGCAATGCAATCCTCGCGGCGGGCAAAATTTCTCTCAAGCCCGATAAAAATTCCTCCGACTCAATCAGCAAAACTGTTATCGGTAAAAAATTAGGCGACACGAAGTTTAACAGTCCGCGCCGCTCGTTGTCGTTAATCATGTCAATATCCCCAGCTAAAGATGAACTCAATCGGAACCTCAAGCCCTTCCAGAATCGATACCGGCACTTTGTATTTAACGTCGGCTTTCTCGTCCTCGTCCAGCAAATTCAAATCGTCTTCGGTCATCAGCGTGTAGACCTCGTCCAAAAAATATTTTCCGTCCTTCAAAAGATAAACCATGACACTTTTAGCTCGCGGGTCGACAATCCAATACTCGCGCACGCCTTGCGCCTCGTAAGTGTCCTTTTTAATCGTCAAATCCTTTTTGCGCGTCGAGTGCGATAAAACTTCAACGACCATATCGGGTGCGCCGAAAATCGCTTTGCGTCCAGCAAGAATTTTTTCGTTAGACTTCAAGACGACGACCAAATCCGGCTTAAAAAGTGTTCCGTCCGAAAAATGAACGTCAACATTGTCCGTGAAAACGTAGCCGCTCTTGTGTTCAATCAAATATCCGCCGATGACAAAAGAAAGTTTAAAAATAATATCGCTGTGGTCAAGGTTCGGTGCCGGTGACATGAATTCTTCCCCTCCAATAATTTCGTAAGACGGATAAAGTAATCGCTCGTTGAGGATTTCCATTTAAATCGCCTCCAATCGCTTGTAAAAGTCTTCAACAAAAGTTTTCGTGTCAGCTAGTTTATCAGCGGAAATTTTTTCTGTCAACGCCGCCAATCTCGCCCGATTCGTCGCAAGCTCGACGGCTTTTTTTGTGTAAGCGTCCACGTCATAAACAATCAGCTCGTCAACGTCCGCAATTCGTAAAATATCCGCTCCCGTCCGCGTGTGAGACAATCCTCCGCACAAATTCAATACCGGCACGCCCATATATAATGCCAAAGCCGTCATCATGCCGCCCGGATAGGGGAACGTATCCAATATCAAATCAATCTCGCTGTAGTCCGTGAAGAAGTCATCTGAACCGCGCCTAACGTCCGCATTTTTTATCCCAAACGACTTTAAACGCTCAATCAACGCAACTTGACGACTTTTAAGCGGCGTCGTGTCCCTGAAAATGATTTTTGCGTCGGGCAAAGCGTCTAAAATCTCTTTTACTGCCGTTAAATAGTCGTCGCTAAGCTTCATGAAGTTATTTAAGCTTCCGAACGTAAAATTTTTGTGCGGAAACGCTCGGCAGGATTTCTTTTCGCGGATCATTCGGGCATTCTGGCGGAAGGCAAACGCATTCTTTAATTTCAAAATTTCTTCGATAAAAATCACGTCGGCAGTTAAAAATTCGTCGCCGATAAAGTAATCAATAAAATCCGCGCCCGTCGAATCAAAATATCCAATGCCCGTCATTTGAACTCGCGCCGGTTTGTACGCTAAAATCTGTAAAGTCGCGCCGCCTTCAGTGTGTCCGCCCAAATCTATCAAAATATCCGTCCCGAAGTCACGAATTTGTCCCGCCGCTACCTTGAAACTTATTTCCGCTATATCAAAGTAGCCGTCAACGTTGTGGCGAATCTTTTTCGTGAATAAATCTTCTTCCTTAGACAAACTCCACGCCGTCACAGTAAATTTTTCGCGGTCGTAGTCCGTTAAAAGTGCCTCGTAAAACCTCGCCGCCGATGAATCGCAAAAATTCGGCGATATGAACGCTACGGATATTTTCCCGCCGCATTTATTCTTTGCTGATAAACTTTCAACGTCGCGATACAGTGAATTATAAATTTCTAACTCGTGAATCAAAAATTGCGCGTCCAGTTGCGGCAAATAGTGCAATGCAAATAAATAATTCGAGAAATGCGCCCGCTGACTGCGCAAATATTTATCCGTCATCGCCGCGTTGAAATATGCTTGAACCGCTCCTTCTGCATCGCACAAATCGTGGAAACACGCCCCGATTAACTCATGAACGCGCCATTCTTCTTGCGCCGTCGGCAAAAGTTCTTTCAATCGTTCCAATGCCTCTTGCGGTTTGTTTTCGTCCAGTAATTTTCGAGCTAATTCCATTTTATCAGCCTCCGTCACTGATTTTACAAAGTAAGATACAACATGATATATAAATATTTTAGCATCATGGAGCACGTAACAAAAGAGCCGTCAAAATTCCTCTCGTTAGCTCCTTCGGTATATTGCTATTCTGTCTTTTAGGTGTTATTATTTTCTATCTTTATGGAATCGTACATAATTTTTATTATACAGCATTGCAAGTAAGATTATTAAGGAGCTGATTATATGGCAAGAAAAGAACGTTTCGCATTGATGATGGAGGACGGCGCGGAAGTCAGGAATATTGACGACCTCAAGGCGCATTTCGACGTTGGCTCGGTCGTAAGGGATTTTTCTAGCGGAAAATTGCTCACGTGGCTCGAAGACCGCTACTATGACGACGAGGCGGACGCTA
>ODAJ014762976.1_pt1 | contig 16327 bp, 12 predicted proteins | sample 1539241 | NCBI WGS metagenome assembly ODAJ01 (sample SAMN02144231, study PRJEB22623) | gut metagenome | biome: sheep rumen | host: Ovis aries | place: New Zealand
CTGTTGTCGTAGGTATCTTCCTTGATGGAGCCAACGGCTTTGTCAGTTTGTATTCCTGGGAATCTCAAAGATGAAGCGCGTGCCTTCCTTGCGGCTCTCGTCGAGCCATATCTTGCCGCCCAGCAACTTGACGGCGGCCTTGCAGATGGAGAGTCCCATGCCCCGCAGTTCCCGGTTGTCGCCTATCTCGCGGAAGGTGTCGAACACGTGTTCCCTGTTCTCCGGTGCTATGCCCGTACCCGTATCTGTCACGCTGATGCGTACTTTGTTCTCATACTCTGTACAAGCCACGGTGATCACGCCCTCGTCGGTATATTGCACGGCATTTTGAATCAGATGGTTCAGCAAGGTCTTGATAGCCTCTTCGTTGGTCTTTATCTCGAAATCGTCGCTGAGTTCTGTCTCGAAGAACATCCTCACGCCTTCCTTGCAGAGCGGGCGCAGTGAGTCCACCATGTAGCGGCAGAGGTAGTTAGGCGACCAGAGATAGTTCATGGGTAGCGATTTCTTGCTTTCATAGTAGGCCAGCTCCGCCATCTCGTCGATGAGCCTGGTGATGGTCTTCGAGTTGTCCTTGATCATGTTGCAGAGTTTCTCGCGCTCCTCTGGCTGTATGTCGTATTCCTTGGTGCCAAGGATGTCTGAGAATCCCTCAATCGGACTCAGCGGCTGGCGCAGGTCGTTGGTGATGTTGGTGATGAACTCATTCTTCATGTCGAAGGCCCTCTCCGCTTTCTGGCGGGCCTCGTCTGATTCGGCCAGCTGTTTCTCCAGCAGTTTCACGCGCTTGTGGCGCTGCCAGATGATGATGGCGAGGATGATGACGATGGCACCGATGACGGTGAAGATGAGCAGGTTCCTCAGGTTGGCATATTCATCCTCCAGCATCTTCTGCTCGAGCTTCATGCGCTCATTGTTCATCTGCACGTAGCAACTGGCCACCACGTTGCCGTGCGATACCAGCACGATGGAGTCGTTGATCTTTTTATAGCAGGCCATCTGCTCGTAGGCTTCCTTGTCCTTGCCCATGCGGTGGTAGATGACGGCCATGCGCTCACAGCGCTTCTCGGGCGAGAGATCCTTGCAGAGTCGTAAAGCCTCGTCGTATTTGCCGTTGAGGATATAGTGGTTCACCTCTACCACAGGCTCAATGGCGGCGATGCCGTGGGTTCGCTTCAGCTCCATCAGTTCCTGGTAGATGCTGTCGTAGAGCGCCACGTTGTTCTTGTTGAAGGCAAACTGACTGATGCGGAACAGGGCTCTGCCTTTGTGGATGGGGGCCACGTTGGGTTCTGCCAGTATCTGGCGGGCATATTTCAGACCTGCCTTCTGGTCCTTGCGGTGGTTGGCTATCTTCATCAGTTCCTGCAAGTCGTCGCCTGCGCTCTCGTTCGGGAAATACTTATGCTTGAACGCCACAGCCTTCAGAAAGGCGTCCTCGGCGTTCTGATAGTCTTGTTTCTGGAGGGCGATGTTGGCTTTTGTGTGCAAGGCGATGTAGTTGCCCCAGAAGCTGTTCTGATCGACGGCATATTCCTCGATCTTATTGGCAATCTCCTCTGCCTTCGCGTAGTTCTGGCGCGTGGCCTCGTAGATGGCCTGGTTTCCCCAGGCTTCGTAGAACATGCGCTCAACACCCTTTGTCTGACTTTCTTTCTTGAGTTCTTCGGTGACTTTCATGAACTGTTCCCGGTCTTCCGTACTGATAAGTCTGAGCATCTCCGTCTTCAGCTTCATCAGCACTTTGTCGTCCTGTGCCATTGTCGGCAGGCTTGTCAGGCATACTAATGCCAGTAGTAGTTGGCTAATCAGTTGTTTCATATTAATTATGTTTTCTTTCTGCGTTTGTCTTGGCTCTTTTGGTCACTGCACAAGTTATTTAGGTTGCAAATTTACAAATATTTCTCGTTTTTTTTGCATGATTAGTGAAAAAATCATATCTTTGCGCTGAATTACGAGTCAAATTTCCATAACAATGGCCAAAAAGCACATATTAATAACTATAAATAAGTATCGTCAGTCCTTGCTCGTTTTTTTTGTCTTATATTTGTCTGCATCTTTCTGCGGCGTGTCGGCGCAGCCTGACGGCCACAGGGCCTATACGGCTGAGGATCCCTTGGTCTATGAAGATGCCTGGAACCTCTGGCCCTATGCTTTCAAGAGTGCCGACGGCGAGCCCGACGGCTATAACATCGACCTGATAAAGCTGCTGATGAAAGAACTAGATATTCCCTATGTCATCAGACTGAAGCCCTGGCAGGAGGTGGTCAGTGATATGAAGGCACATAAAGCCGACCTCACAATCGGGTTGGCCTCGGGATTAGGTGAACTGCCTGTACTGACGGGGCGGAATGCCATCGAACTGCTTACCCAGAGTGTTGTCACACCGAAGAGCCAGCCCGTCGCTATCAAGAATTTCCGCGACCTGAGCCAGCCTGGCACGCAGGTCATCGTCCGTGACTCCAGTTTCTGCCATCACCTGATGGTCGATTACGGATGGGCTGCCAATGCCGTCGTCACTACTGATATCCGCGAATCCATCCTGCGCGTGGACGAAAAGCAGAAAGGACAGATCGTGTGGAATTCCCTTGGCCTGAAATGGCTCATCCAGCATCTTCAACTCAAGGGCGTGACGCTCACACCAGTCAACATGCCCTATGGCGAATACAAGTTCATGTCGAGTGACCAACAGCTGCTGGACCGTCTCGATGAGGCCTACTCCAAACTCTACGCTGCCAATCAGCTGGAGCAGCTCGACGGCAAGTGGTTCGTTCATGAGTCTGGTGAGCCATCGACACCTGCATGGGTGTGGTATCTGGTGGCAGCGACGCTGCTCTTGCTGGCGTTTGCCGTTGTCTATATCGTCATAGTCAGGCTGAAGGATCTGCGCACGACGGCAGCCAACATCCGTCTGAACCATCGTCTGGCACTGATTATCGAGACCTGCAAGGTGCGTATCTGGACCTATGATGTCGCACGGCAGACGTTTGCCTGGCACAATGACGACGGGCAGATCGCCTGTACCTATTCTTCGGAGGAGTTCTCCCAGCGTTACAGCCCGAGCGATTTCCAGAAGCTAAAGCGTGCGCTCGACCGTCTTGTGAACCGCGAGAAGGATGTTCATGGCCATGAGTCCGACGACCTGACGCTCGAGCTGAAAGCAAAGGACGTGGAAGGCGGCGACCAGAACCTGCACGACTTCGTGGTGGTGCTGTCGGTGCTGAGCCGCGACAAGAGCGGCAGGCCCACTGTCATCATCGGCACGAAGAAGGATGTCACCGACGCGCGCTACCTGCGGCAGGTCAATGCCGAGCGCTCGTTGCGCTACTGGTCGATGTTCTACAATTCAGAGTCGGGCGTCATCCTCTTCGACAAGGACGGTTGTGTCTCGAATGCAAACCTTGAGGCCTGTGAGATGTATCATTGCGAAATCGACAAGAAGGTCAAGGAGCGCGTGCATCTCAACGACTGGTTCGGGACGCGTTTCGCCGAGCCCGACGATGCCGACGGCTATCATGCCACCCAGGTCACCGACGGTCGCACCATCGAATACAAGATCAATTCCGTACACGACGACCATGGCGGCTTGCTGGGCTTGCTTGCCTTCTGTCGCTATGTGTCTGCCACCGTCTTCCTGCTGCTCTTCGTGCTGCAGGCGTCGGCGCAGGCATTATCGGAGCGGTACAACAGGGTGCATCCCGTCACCATCGTCTGTGAGAAGGGTAATCTGCCTTATGAGTTTGTCAACGACAAGGGTGAGCCTGCGGGCTTCTATGTCGATGTTGCCAAGGCGGTGTTGTCCGGCCTCGACCTGAATGCAGAGTTCATGATGGTGGACAGGCCGATGGTGCGCCCCACTTTTGAGGACCGCGATGTCGATCTGATACTGACCGACGGCCGGAACTATCAGCGACCGTCTTTCTATGTCTCCGCCAATGCCGTTGACTATGTGCGTGTCAGTGCCGACTCTGTCATTGCTGTCCATTTCGTAGGCAAGGACCGTCAGCTCATCGAGCAGATGAGTGCGCAGCTCGCCCGTCTGCAGCAGCAAGGCGACATTGCGGCCATCAAGAGCCGCTGGTCGCATCCCGAGAAGGCGGGCGCTGAGCCGGTGATGCCTGTGTTCTACATCGTCGGCTGCGTCTTGCTCCTTGCCGTGCTCCTCTATCTGATGACACTGATGCTCCAGGCACACGTCCGGCGGGTAAGTGCCAACTCCAGCGAGTTGCAGGAGATTATGCAGAAGGCACTCCACATGGGCGACTACGATGTCATGACGTATGATATCGCCCGTAACCGCTTTACCAACCAGTATGGCACCATCCTGCCCGAAGAGGGCCTTACGCTCGAGGCCTATATCCAGTGCATCGATTCCAGCCAGCGGGCAGAGTTCTCGCAGAAGATGAAGAACATGATTGAAGGCCGCGTACGCCATTTCGAGTTGAACAAGCGTTGGAATCACGGCACTGACGAAGCCCCGGAGTATCACTACTTCCAGGGCCACGCTATCTGTGAGACCGACAAGAAAGGCCGCCCCGTGTATATCATCAATGCCGTCAGCGACGTGACACAGGAGACCAAGGAGTTCCTGGCCTCGCGCAATCTTAAGCACTATTACGACGTGCTGCTGGGCAACCCCTTCGTCGCCATGAAGTTCTACGATAAGAAAGGCGCCGTCATCGACAACAACAAGGCGATGCGCCAGCTTGGCGATGTCAAGGATGCCAAGCATATACAGCCGCTTTACGACGCCAGGGGAGAAATAGCCTGTTTCTTCGTATCCAAGGCCGTCGGGCAAAACTGACGGCCTTGTGTGGCGACGGGCTATTTGAACTGGAAGAGGTGGATGAAGCCGGTGGTCGTGAAGACGTCGAGCACGTTTTCCTTCAGTCCTTTGATATAGATGTCGCAGTTGTTGGCGCGACAGCGCTGGTTGATGGTCATCAGCATGCGCAGTCCGCTCGACGAGATATATTCCAGTCGGCTGCAGTCGATGATGATCTCGGCATCCTTGAAGTCGAAGAGAGGCTGCACTTCCTTCTCTGTCTGCTGTGTGACGGAGGTGTCGAGCCGTCCGTCGAGTATTAGCGTCACTTGGTTGTTGTCTTCTTTTCTGATGGTTGCTTCCATTGCTATTCTATTATTTGGTTATTCTTGATATGCTTCGTCATGGTCAGCACGTTCTGGTCGTTCTTACGCTCATAGGCGATGCTGTCCATGTAGTGCCGCATGAGGTGAATGCCCAGTCCGCCGACGGTCTGGTTCCTGGCGATGCTCTTGGCATCTATTTCCTCGCTGGCGGTGGGGTCGAAGGGCCTGCCGTCGTCCCGCAGCTCGAAGCGTATGTCCTCCTCGTCGGCAAACACTTCCAGCAGGATATTGGCGCGCGTGCCCTCGGGATAGGCGTAGTTCATCACGTTGACCACTGCCTCCTCGATGGCCAGGTTCACACCGGCGGTGGTGAGCTCGTTGAAGTGCATGTCCTCGCAGATACTGCCTACGAAGATGGCCAGTGCCGGCACCTCCTGCACGTCGTTCACCAGCGAGATGCCTCGGTGGTACTGGTGCTGGGTGTGGCTGCCCATGTACTTGATGGCGAGCAGCGAGATGTCGTCGCTCTGCGGGATGCCGTGTACGAAGGTGCGCTCTGCCTGGCGTATCTTCTTGACGAACTCGCGCGAGTCGAGGTGCTCTGCCGACAGCCGGAGGGCCTCGTCGCACATGCGTTTCCTGCCGAACTGCTCGTGGTCCAGGGTCTCGGCCTCGGTGTAGCCGTCGGTATAGAGGAAGAGGGTGGTGCCCTTGTCGATGAGCGATTTCTGCTCCGTGTATTCCCAGTCGTTGCGCAGGCCCAGCGGTATGTTGTTGTCCACGTTCAGGAAACGGGTGTGTGCGCCGCCCACCAGCACGGGCGGCTCGTGGCCGGCGTTGGTGTAGAGCAGATGGCCCGTTGTCAGGTCGAGCACGCCCATGAAGAGCGTGACGAACATGAACGAGTCGTTGCTCTGGCATACTGAGCGGTTGATGGACTCCACGATGAGCTTGGGCGAGGTGTGCGACATCGAGGCACTGCGGAACATCGAGCGCGCTACGGCCATCACCAGCGCGGCGGGCACGCCCTTGCCAGCCACGTCGCCGATGCTGAAATAGAGTTTCTCGTCGCGGATGAAGAAGTCGAAGAGGTCGCCGCCCACCTTCTTGGCCGTCACCACCTCGCCGAAGATGTCGATGTCCTTGCGCTCCGGGAATGGCGGATAGACCTTCGGCAGCATCTGCTGCTGGATGTCGCTGGCAATCTTCAGCTCCTGTTCCAGGGCCACGTTCGAGGCCGTCGTCCTTTTCAGTTCTTCCACGTAGTTCGATAGCGACACTTCCATGTCCATGAAGGCGGTGCGCAGCCTATCTATTTCGCGGCTCCTCATCTCGGGCAGCGTCACGTCGAAGTTGCCCTGTGCCATCTCGCCGGCTGCCGTCACGAACCGCTTCAGCGCCTTCATGTTCTTCTTGATCATCTGGTGCGACAGCAGGTAGATCACCGACAGTCCGATGGCGAGCACGCCCAGCAGCAGGAACACCAGCGTGTTGCCGTTGTGGTGGATGATGGCTTCGGGCACAACGATGACCACCGTCCAGTCGGCATATTTCACATACGAGAAGAACACCCACGAGTCGATGCCGTCTTTCAGTATCGTGCGGTTGCCGCTCCCACCGTTCAGCATCTGGCGCACCATCAAGTCGTCTGTCGAGTCGGGGGTCAGCATGGTGATTTCCTGGAATTTCTTTTTCAGCACGCGGCTACTGTCGGGGTGTATCAGGTAGGTGCCGTCCTTGTCGATGATGAAGCTGTACGACTTTTCCTTGAAGCCCTTCTCATAGCGCTCATGGTTCTGCCTGTCTATGCGCTGGTGTCTCTGCCTGAGCCATTCCAGCGAGACGTCGGCTCCCAGCATGCCCACCTTGCGCCCCTGATGGTTGCGGATATGGGTCATGTAGGTCGTGGTCAGCTGCTGCGAGGCCGCACGGTCGAAGTAGGGTGGGGTCCAGTCGCCCTCGGCTTTCTCGAAGGCGTCCTTGTACCATGAGTGGATCAGGAAGTCGGGGTGGTTTTCGTTCATTTGCCGGCCCTTGATGGCGCCCGTCGAGTCGCGCCAGGCATAGATCTCGAAGTGATGGCCTTTCTGGGGGTAGAAGTCGGGTTCGAAGATCAGTCGGCAGCTCGATATATACATGTTCTGCTTCACCATGCGCTCCAGGTGGGCCTGCAGCTTGTCGGGGTCGTCGATGTCGCGTTCTATGTCGTTGACGTTGTTGATGGCTGCCACGTAAACGTCGGAGAGCACGCCGCGTATCTTCTCGTTGGCGTGCAGGATGATGCTTGAATACCGCGACTCGGCCTCGACGGCCATGCTGTCTTTCGTGATGTCATAGACGATGATCATGATCACTGCCGATACCACGGCCAGCACGAGCATGATTCTCAGGCTTAGGATGTTTGCGAACGTATGCTTCTTCATCTCTCCCTTCTGCCTTTTTTCATCCGAGACTGATGTTCTCCACTTCCACGGGCTCGTGGAGGAATATCTGGGCCTGTTCCTTGAACTTTTCGGGGTTTTCCGTCGTCAGGTAGTTCACCCGGCCGTTCCTGGCACAGCGCTGCTCTATCTGCGGGTGGCGCTCCAGATACGACTTCAGGCTTTCGGCCACGTACTCCCCCTGGGGCACCACGCGCACGCCCTGCGGCAGATATTTCAGTATCTTCGGCATTAGCAGCGGGTAGTGGGTGCAGCCCAGTATCAGGGCGTCGATCTGTGGGTCCTTGCGCATGATCTCGTCGATGCGTTTCTTTACGAAGTAGTCGGCACCGGGCGAGTCGGCCTCGTTGTATTCCACCAGCGGCACCCAGAAGGGACAGGCCACGCCCGACACCTGAATGTCGGGGTAGAGCTTGCGTATCTCCAGGTTGTAGCTCTCACTCTTGATGGTGCCCTCCGTGGCAAGCACACCCACATGGCGCGTCTTTGTCAGACTGCCGATCACCTCTGCTGTCGGACGGATCACGCCCAGCACGCGGCGCTCGGGGTCGGTCTTCGGCAGATCTACTTGCTGGATGGTGCGTAGGGCCTTTGCCGAGGCGGTGTTGCAGCCGAGGATCACGAGGTGACAGCCCATCTCGAAGAGCCTGAGCACCGCCTGTCGCGTGAACTCATACACCACGTCGAACGAGCGCGGTCCGTAGGGCGCACGTGCGTTGTCGCCCAAATACAGATAGTCGTATTCGGGAAGCAGCTGGCGGATGCCGTGCAGGATGGTCAGTCCGCCGTAGCCGCTGTCGAAGATGCCGATGGGGCCGGGCTTACTTGAGAGCATCCTTTACAATCTGGTTGATGTCTTCGCCCATCGAGGGGTTGATATAGGGCATTGCCTTCTGGTCGGTATCCACGATGAAGGCATAGCCGCGCTCGCGGGCGATTATGCCCAGCTGCTCGATGAGGCGTATCTTCAGCGGTGCCATCAGCTGCTTCTCCGTCTGCTCCAGCTCCTGCTTACTCTCTTCCTTGAAGCGGATGTTGCGCGTCATCAGCTCCTGCAGCTCCGTCTGGCGCTTCTGCAGGATGGTCTTGGGGAAGTCGCGCTGTCCGTCGAGAAACTCCTCGTACTTCAGGTTGAACTCGTCCTCCACGCGCAGTGTCTCTGCCTGGAACTGCTGGCGCAGTGCGTCCATCTTCTGCTGCACCTGCTGGTAGTCGGCCATCGACTGCAGGGCTGCCTCGTAACTGAGATAGCCGAAGCGGAAGCCGCCGACCGTATCCTGTGCCGTTGCCGCTGTCAGCACCATCATCGCGATTATCGAAAGTAGTATCCTTTTCATATTGTTTGTTGCTATTTGGTTTTGGAGTTACAAAGATACACATTATTTTTTTAATATGGCGCAATGAAATAGTTTTTTTTGAAAAAATGTCTTTTTTGTCGTGAGTTAACTCGATTTGCCGTTTGAGTTAACTCAATGGGACTTTTGAGTTAACTCACGGTTTTTCCGGAGTGCGGAGGAAAACTTTTTCCAGTGCACGGGAAAAATATTTTGAGTGCACTCCAAAAAACGCGGGGGCCGACGGACGGCAGGAGAGCCAATACAAAGAAAATCCACAGCTGGTTCCAGCTGTGGATTTTCTTTGTATCGTGGTGAAGAACTTACTTCAAGCCCAGCTTGGCCTTTACCTTGGCGGTGACGTCGGTAGAGAGCGTGGTGCTGATGTAGGGGATGCCGGCGTTGACCTCGTTGATGATGACAAAGCTCTCTGCCTGGCCTATGGCCTTGATGGCATCGAGCACCTTGGCGGTGATAGCCTGCATCTTCTCAGAAGAAGCCTTCTGGAGAGCCTGCTGGTTGTCCTGGTAGCTCTGCTGGATCTTGGTGTACATATCCTGGAGCTCCTGCTGGCGGCGCTGCTTGATGTTGTCGGGCAGTGTGGCCTGCTCTTTCTCAAAGGCCTCGCCCTTCTTCTGGAGCTCGTCCTGCATAGACTTCAGGTCGGCCTCGTACTGGGCTTGGAGGGCGTCGATCTCGCTCTTGGCCTTGTTGTATTCCGGCATGGCCTGGATGATCTCCTGGGTGTTCACATGGCCGAACTTGGCCTGTGCTGAAGCGGTGGTGAAACCGCAGATTGCGCAAATGGCGCAGATGATGAGTTTTTTCATTTTTCTTTCGTTGTTTATTTGAATAATATTGTTTGCTTAATATGAATAGCCGAGTTTGCGGAGCACCTCTGAGGAGATGTCGATGCGGGGCGAGCCGAAGATGATGCCGGAGTCGCTGGCACGGTCGAGCACAAGCTGATAGCCGCGCATGTCGGCGATGTCCTTGACGGCATTGTAGATCTCGTCCTGGATGGGGGCTATCAGGGCGTTGCGCTTCTTGAAGAGCTCGCCTTCGGGACCGAAGTACTTCTTCTTCAAGTCGGCTGCCTGGCGCTCTTTCTCGACGATGGCGTCCTGACGGTCTTTCTTCTGCTCCTTGGAGAGGAATACGGCCTCGTTCTGATAGTTCTTGTAGAGTGTCTGAGCCTCGACGGTGAGGGCCTCGACCTCTGCCTGCCACTGCTTCGATGTCTGGTTGAGCTGCTCGTTGGCGCGCTCATAGGCGGGGATGTTCTTCAGGATGTACTCCATGTCGATGAGTGCGAACTTCTGCGCTTGCGCAGTGAAGAGTGAAGAGTGAAGAGTGAAGAGTGCCGTCAGCACCATCGCTTTCCACATCACATTTCCACTGCACATGTGATTATAAATCAAACCTTTTTTCATACTCTCAATTTTATTTTTAATTCTTCACTATTCACTATCTTTAGAACTCCTGTCCGAGGATGAAGTGGAAGTTGCTGCCGCCGCGCGACTGGGCGCCGCTCTGGTTGGTATAGACATTGTCGAAGCCATAGGCCCAGTCGATACCCATCAGACCGACCATCGGCAGGAAGATACGCACGCCGAGTCCGGCAGATCGCTTCATCTTGAAGGGGTTGAAGTCCTTGGCCTCGGCCCAGGCGTTACCGCCCTCGACGAAGCCCAGTCCGTAGATCGTCGTGTTGCCGAGCATGAACGGGTAGCGCAGCTCGAGTGTGAAACGGTCGTAGGCGTAGGAGTTGTAGGAGGATATCTTCTTGCCCTTCATCATTGCCTCGTAGGCTGAAGAGTAGGAGATGGAGCCGTTCTCGTAGCCGCGCAGGCCGATGGTCTCCTCGGCGTAGCCGTAGGAGTAGCCGCTCATACCGTCACCACCGACGTAGAAGGTCTCGAAAGGTGAGCGCTTGTCGTTGTTGTAGGCACCGAGCACGCCCAGTTCTACGCGCGTCATCAGCACGAAGCACTTCTGACCGCCCGTGAGGGCCGTGAAGGTGCGGCTCTTGAACTTCCACTTGTGGTACTCAATCCAGCGATACACCTCCTGGAGCTCGTCTTCGTAGCTGGCGGAGTTGGTGTTCTTGGCCAGGCTGCCGTAGTTCTTGCCGTCGAGGAGCGACCAGGGCGGCGTGAGGGTGACGGAAGCCATGAACTCTGAGCCTCGGCGCGGGAAGAGCTGGTTGTCGGTAGAGGTACGCGACAGGGTGAAGCCCAGGTTGATGTTGTTACAGTTACCGTTGTGGATATAGAAGTAGTTCCAGTCGCGGAGCATGTAGCGGGTGTAGCCGAGGGTGGCGGAGAACTGGAAGTAGTCGTCGGGCCAGCGCAGACGCTTACCCCAGCCTACGCTGGCGCCGAAGACGGTCATCGTCTTGTCGTCGTCGAGCATAGAGTCGTAGTTTATGAACGAGTTGTTGTAAGAACCGTAGCCGTAGCTGTAGAGCGCGTAGTTGTTGTAGAACGCGTTGTTGCGGTAGTAGCTCGAGATGTCGGACTGCTTCGAATAGAAGGCGCTGACGTTAAGGCTGTTGGGTCGCTTGCCGCCAAACCAGTTGGTGCCGTAGTTAGCCGAGAGCGAGCTGTAGTAGGAGCCGTTGGTCTGGAACGAGAAACCAAGCTGCTCGCCGTCGCCGTAGGGCAGGATGCCGCGATGGAGCTTGTTCTTGCCGAAGAGATTGCGGATGGAGAAGTTGTTGAACTTGATACCGATCTTACCGATGATACCCGTCTGTCCCCAGCCGAGCGAGAACTCCAGCTGGTCGTTGGACTTCTGCTCCAGCTGCCAGTTGATATCGACGGTACCATCCTCGTAGTTGGGCTTCACGTCGGGTGTCACTTTCTCTGGGTCGAAGAAGCCCATGGAGGCAATATCGCGCGCCGAGCGCATCAGGGCCTCCTTATTGAAGAGGTCGCCTGGCTTCGTGCGCAGCTCGCGGCGCACCACTTCCTCGTAGAGACGGTCGTTACCGTAGATGCGGATGTGGTTGAGGTGGGCCTGCGGACCTTCCGTGACGCGCATCTCGATATCGATGGAGTCGTTGTCGATGTTCACCTCGACGGGGTCGATGTTGGAGAACACGTAACCGTTGTTGTAATAGTAGTTGCCGGCGGCATCGTCATCCTCCTTCAGACGCTTGTTCATCTGCTTCTGGTTATAGACGTCGCCCTTCTTCATGCCCAGCACGGCATTCAGGTAGTCGGTGGTAACGACGGTGTTGCCCACCCAGGTGATGTCGCGGATGTAGTATTTGTCGCCCTCGTCGATCTTGACATAGACATCGACGTGCTTGTCGTCGTAGGTGGAGACGGAGTCCTCAAGGATAGTGGCATCGCGGAAGCCCAGCTCGTTGTATTTCTCGATCAGGGCCTGCTTGGCCTCCTTGTAGCGCTCGTCGGTGAATTTCTTCGACTTGAAGATGTTGGTGAACTTGCCTGCCTCGTGGATCTTGCCGAAGGCACCCTTCGAGAAGAGCGATCCCTTGATCTTGGAGTCCTTGAGCTTCTCGTTGCCTATGAAGTAGATCTTGTGCACCTTCATCTTGGCCTTCTTGTCGATGTTCACGTCGAGCAGCACCTGGTTCTTGTTGTCGGGGTTCTCTATTTGCACGATATCGATCTCGGCGTTCTTGTAACCCTTCTCGTCGAAATATTTCTTGGCGAGGATCTTGGCACGGTCAATCACGTTGCGCGTCAGACTCATGCCCTTCACCATGCCGAGCTTGGCCTCCATGTCCTCGCGCTCGGCTTTCTTGATGCCGTGATAGCGGATGGCACTGACGCGCGGGCGCATGGCAAGGTGGACGCAGAGGTAGATCTTCGAGCCGACGATGGAGTCGGCGGTGATGGTGACTTTCGAGAACAAGCCGTTGCGCCAATAGCGCTTCACGGCCTCGGTAATCTCATTGCCCGGCACTTCGATCTTCTGTCCGACGGTGAGGCCAGACAGACCCGTGAGCACATAGTCTTCGTATCCCTCGACACCCTCGACGGCGATACCGCCAATCTCGCAGCTGCGGGGCGTGCCCGTGTAGCTGATGTCGGGATTGACAATCTTATCCTGAGCGGGCGCAATTAAAGGTAAAAAGGTAAGAAGGTAAAAAGGTAAAACCCATTTTGCCGTACCCAATACCTTATTTATATATATACTGAATATCACTTTCTTCTTCTACTTTTTTACTTTGTTCCTTTTTCCTCTGCCTCTATCTGGGCTTCCGTCTTTCCGTAGCGGCGCTGACGGTTCTGATAGCTGATGATGGCCTTGTGGAGCTCTTCCTTTGAGAAATCGGGCCAGTAGCAGTCGCAGAAATAGAACTCAGAGTAGGCGCACTGCCAGAGCAGATAGTTGGAGATGCGCACCTCGCCGCCAGTACGGATGAGGAGGTCGGGATCGGGCATCCAGTTGGTCCACAGGTTCTTGGCAATGGTCTCCTCGGTGATGTCGTCGATGGTCATCTCACCGTTCTGTACCTTCTGTGCTATCTTCTTCGTGGTGCTGACAAGCTCCTGCTTCGAGGAGTAGGGCATGGCTATGGTCATCGCCATGCCGTCGTCGTACTTCGCCGTCTCTTCCACCATGGAGCGCAGTTTCTTCTGTACGCTCTCTGGCAGTCTGTCAATGTCGCCAACGACGTGGAAACTTACGTGGTTGTCGTGGAACAGCTGCATCTTGAAGAAGCTGAGCACCAGCCCCATCAGTGCCTCGACCTCGTAGGGGGGCCTGTTGAAGTTCTCTATGGAGAAGGCATAGACCGTGAGGTATTTTACGCCCAGGTTGGAGCATACGGTAGTGATGGCCTCCAGGTTGTCGAGTCCGGCCTTATGGCCGAAGGTACGGTCCAACCCGCGATCCATCGCCCAGCGCCCGTTGCCGTCCATGATGATGGCAATGTGCTGAGGAATGCGGTTCATGTCCAAAAGTTCTTTCATATATCTAGTCTCTATCGTTATTACACGTTTTACATCTGACCCAGAGGTCGTAGGTGACGCTGAGCTGGAAGGCGCTGTAGCAGTCGGTGTTCTTGAAGAGCCCGCTGCTCCGGATGCTATAGACATCGCTCCGCCCGTCGAGATAGTCGCTTGGCGTGAAGCGCATCGCCCATTCCGCCGTCAGGTTCAGTCGCGGGGCTACTTTCCACTTGATGCCTGCACCGAGCGGCAGGCTCAGGGTGACGCCGCTGTTCTCCCCGCTATGGTGCACCATCCCCAGTCCGAGTGCCACGAAAGGCACTACCCTGCGTGCGCCTCTATAGTCGCGGCCTGTACCGTAAGCCCAGAAGTTGTACTCGTATCTCAGCGTGGCCTCTGTGAGCTGATGGCTGAACTCGTAGTACGCTACGGGGTACCATGTGTCGGCTCCGTCGGTGGAGCCCTTTATCTTCCCTGTACCAATGGCCAGCGCCAAGGCCATGCGGGGGTTGAGGTGGTATCTGGCTGTCAGCGCTCCCCAGGGTTGCATCCCTTTCAGCAGGTTGCCATTGAAGTCGCCGACGTAGGTGACGGCTCCGATGCCTGCGCCGATTTCCATTCTGTATTCGTCGTCATCCTGGGCGTCGGCAGCCAGTGGCAAGCAAGCTACTGCGAGCAGCAGTACCTTTATTGCTTGATGAACGTTCCACACCATACATCGTTTGAATCAATTTCCTTAATCCAGATTTTACCGTCTTCATCAGTAATCGCTACGATGTCGTCAAGGTCGTCGTATGGCAGTTTATACCGTGAGTCGGATTTCCAGGTAATGCCGCCGTCGTGTGTGACGCGCATACCTTCCTTGCTCACGGCAAATGTCTCTCCGTTGAAGTGCACGAGGCTGTACTTCGCGTGGTTGGGCAGATAGTATCTGTTGTAGTCCTCTACGGGCATGTAAACCCATTTCGAGGGCTGGCTGTCGTCGGCGTACTCTGCTATCTTGCGCCAGACGCGGCAGGGCGTTCCTTCTTCATCATCTGCAGTCTTGCCCACCAACAGCTGATAGTCGGCCTCATAGTTGGCCACAAAAGGTGTTGACAGAAACATGAAGCTCTCGACGGGGGCGAGCGAGCGGTCGTCGTCCATCAGGTCTTCCTTCCACGTTGCTCCGCCGTCGGTGCTTACCATGATCTGTCCGTCAGCCCGGAAGGCATAGGCCTCAAAGATTCCGGTACCGATGAACTTTGCCAGGCCTGCTTCCGCCACGGCTTTCTCCCAGTCGATGATAATCTCCTCTACTGGATAAAGGGCAGCAGGATTCTCCTCCCAGAGGATCTTCTCCGTGGGTACCTGGTGGGCAACGAGGTTCACTTGATAGGCGCGGTACTTGCTGCCGTCGGTATTGAGGACACGGATCTCTCTTTGCTCAGAGAAGTCGATGGAGTCGGAACTGCTATATAATTTAAACTGATTCTCATCTTCCGTGCTCTTGAGGATGATGGCGCCGCTGTAGCTGGTCTTTCCTATTGAGACCACTATATGCTCCATATCGGTTTCATAGGGCAGCGAGTCGGTGTTGTATATCTTGTAATTCTTCTGGTCGATGGTCAGGGTAGGGAACTTGGTGATCTTTACCTTATAGGTGGAGTCCTGACCCTTGTGCCCTATGGTATGTGCTATTCTGTTCACGCCGGTAATCGCCATGCTGTTGATGCAGGTCTCGTCGTACAGCTCCACCGTGTTGTCCGAGTCTCCTATGCACGACAGGAAACCCAGAGATACGACTCCCATAAGGCATAATGTATAGACAAATCTTCTCATTAATCTAATTAAATTTCGAAATCCGGCTGCAAATTTACGCACATTTCCGCAAAATCAGTTCATTTTCACCTTATAATTAAAGAAAATATGTTATAATTTGACCGATTTTAAGTTAGTTTAGGGTTTTCGCACAAAAAAGAGTGCGGTATGAATCACTCACCCCGCACTCTTCCTAACGGATGTTGGTATGCATCAGAGTAACAATGCTCATCACTGTCATGAATGCGACAGCAGCCAACAAAACCGTCGTTTGAAAATCTAATAACATAATCTTTACCTTAAAAACCGGCTATGCCGGAAAAACTACTAACCTAATGAATACAAACGTAATCTCACGACTACAAGTGCAAAGGTAGTGGTTTTTGTGGAATCGGGCAATAAAACAAGGGCGATTTCCGAAGAAACCACCCTTTATTTGATGTAAGTCAAAAAAATCAATTAGAGCTTCGGACCTGCAGCGACCAGAGCCTTACCGGCCTCGTTGCCCTCGTACTTCTTGAAGTTCTTGATGAAACGGCTAGCCAGATCCTCTGCCTTCTTGTTCCACTCTGCTGCATCAGCATAGGTGTCGCGAGGATCGAGGATGTTGGTATCTACGCCCTCGAGCTCTGTGGGAACCTCGAAGTCGAAGTAAGGAATCTTCTTCGTGGGAGCCTTCAGGATAGCGCCACCGAGGATAGCGTCGATGATGCCACGTGTATCCTTGATA
>ODAJ012167409.1_pt1 | contig 16324 bp, 15 predicted proteins | sample 1539241 | NCBI WGS metagenome assembly ODAJ01 (sample SAMN02144231, study PRJEB22623) | gut metagenome | biome: sheep rumen | host: Ovis aries | place: New Zealand
GCGTCAGCAAGCCTGCGTCGAATTTAGGCAATCTGACGAAAATCTGGACGGCGCATCTGATGCACAGGGGTCGTGCGGTGTTGCCTTAAAATAATGAATAACATGGCGGATGAAGGAAGGATCGACGGCAAGCTGGTAGGATATCTGTACGAATGTCTGAAGGACGGGGAGAAGCTCTGAGCGGAACAGACAGCCTTGCCGCAGGATTTCAATGTGAAAGGGTATAAAGGGGAGTATTATGAAATTACTTGCAGCAAAAAAAGGTAAGATCATCTGCGCTGCGCTGATCGCTGCTTTGCTGATCTCGACCGGAGTCATCCTGGCTGTCGTACTGACAAAAAAGGAATACCGAAGCATTTCGGTCGAGGCTGTGCAGGGGTCGGTCATCGTTAAAAACGAGAAGAACAGCGATCAGGCATACAAGGGGCAGCGGCTTTACGGAGGAGACGATGTCACCGTTGAGGAAAGCTCTGATCTTACGATGTGCATGGACAACAACAAATATCTCTATGCCGATGAGAACACCCATTTCCGTCTTGAGGACAATTCGGAGAACAATGCCAGCAGGATACGCATCGTCCTGGATAAAGGCTCCGAGCTGAACGAGCTGACCGAAAAACTGAATACGGACGAATCCTATGAAGTGGATACTCCGAATTCCACGATGTCTGTCCGCGGGACCAAATTCCGGGTAACAGTCTTTAAGGGCAGCGACGGTCTGGTGTATACTCTGCTCGAAGTCGAGGAAGGCGTGGTGCTGGTGCGGCTCAAGACTGTTACCGGTACATACAACGACGCTGAAAAGGAATTCACCGCAGACCAGAGCGCTCTTATCCGCGCAGACGCCGAGCGCTCCGAGTTTGTCCGGACAAAAAGCGGAGAGATCGTCCGTGCACTGAACTACGGCACCCTCCCGAAGGAGGCTGTGCCCCGGCTGAAAGCGCTCCTTGAAAATACGGAGAGCTCCGATACCGGGAAGAAGGACAGCAGCTCCGGCGAGGAAAAGCCGGCTCCCCAGACCATTGATGACAGCTCCGCAGAGGATCATACTCACACACCGGGAGATTTTGCTGTCACCGTCGAGCCCGGATGCGAAACTAACGGAGAAAAGGCCGCCGAGTGTTCGGTCTGCGGAGAGACAATAACAGAAGAGATAAGCCCGCTGGGGCACGATTTTTCAGATTGGAAAGTCGTTAAAGAAGCTACCTGTCAGGAAAAAGGCGCCGAGAGCCGGACCTGCTCAAGATGCGGCAAGACCGAGACCCGCTCCTTAGACAAGACCGACCATAGCTGGTGTATCTGGCAGACTGTCAAGGAGCCCACCTGCGAATCTGACGGTTCGGAGGAAAGGATATGCTCCTCCTGCGGCGAGAAGGAGACCCGGGTCATTACTGCGGAGGGAGCCCATAAATGGAGCGATTTTACGGTAGATATGCCCGCCGGGTGCACAACTGAAGGATACGGACATTATACCTGCACCGTCTGCGGCACAAAAGGAAGCAGTACTGCGATAAGAGCTGCCGGGCACAGCTTTACTGCCTGGACAGTTCAGAAAGCCGCGACCTGTCAGGCTGAAGGCACCGAGATCCGCCGCTGCTCTGCCTGCGGGATGACCGAGAGCCGCACCATCGCAAAAGCAGGTCATAGCTGGAGCGCATGGAATACAGTCAAGCAGCCGACCTGCGGAGCGGCCGGAACAGAAGAAAGAGTCTGCCTGTCAGGCGGAGAAAAAGAGACCCGCTCTGTACCGGCGACAGGAGCCCACAGTTGGGGAGATCTCATAACAGACACGTCCGCTTCGTGCTCACAGGAAGGCTCCGGCCATTATGAGTGTACAGTCTGCGGCGCAAGAGGTGCCAGCGAGACTATCCCCAAGAACTACGATCATCAATATGAGGAGATCTCCAAGGTGCAGATCTCTGACACACAATATAAGGTCACTTACCGCTGCAAGAACTGCCACGCAGAGTATTCTGCAACTAAATACGGAAAGATCTGAGAGAAAACAGAAATAACCAAGCCCCGCAAGCCGCTGCACAAGGCGGCCTGCGGGGATTTTTCTTTACCGGGCTCTGAGACTGATCACCAGTTCTCATATCTCTTTCCTGCGTTGAGCCCTTATATCTGCCTGCACTTTTCAGAAGCAGATCAATCCCGGTTCCTGGGGCTTTTCCCGAAGCGCTTGACAAAAGCTCTGTAAAAGTTTGAATAATCCCCGAAGCCGCATTCTTCCGCAGCCTTTTTTGCAGCAGATCCGTTCTCTATCATGCTTTTTGCGGCGATAAGCCTTTTGGCGGTTATATAATCCCAGGGGGAAGTGCCCGTAGCATTTTTGAACACTCTTCCGAACTGTGCGCGGCTGAGATAGAAATGCTCTGCGAGCCTGTCGGCGGAGAGCTCGTCAAAGAGATGCTCATTGACATATCTTATCATCCGGGCTTCAAAGGTGTTCTCATTCGGTGTAAGCTGTCCTTTTGAGGAAAGCTCTCTCAGAGCATCAAGTATCCTGACGATCCCGACTGTCATCCTGACCTGCCTGGTGTAATCGTCAAGGCTGCTGTCGCACATCTGCTCAAACACATTCCCGAAGCCTTTGAGCAGAAACGAATTGCCTGTCCCCAGCTCTCTGTCGGTATATACGGAGGTAAAGAGGCGCTCCGGGTCAATGCTGTCCAGCACCGAGACCGGGAAGTTCACAGCATACCTCTCATACCTTTCGGAACGCAGTATCCTGGTGCAATGAGCTTCTCCCGCATGCATGATGACCGTGCTCCCCTTTTCAAGCGGATATACAGAGCCCTCCACCAGATACTCGGCGCAGCCCGAAATAAAATAGAAGATCTCGCATCTGTCATGAACATGGAAATGAAAGTCTTTTCCGTCGGGATGTTCATCGACGGCATGGCGGATATACAGATCGCCTGCATTGTATTCTTTCAGGATGTCCATTCTTTCCACCTCTTTCTATCAGTATAGCACACAATGAGCAGATTTGCAATACTTTTGAATAAATCAGCAATTGTAATGCGATTATGTTTATGCTATTATTAGTTCAGAAACAGATCAAGGAGGCCATCGGTATGAAATTCAGGATAGCAGCATTCGCGGATGAAGCAGCTTCAGATCTCAGCGGTCAGATAGCTGCGATGAAGGAAAACGGAGTCGGGCTTCTCGAAATAAGAGGCGTTGACAACGAAAACATTGCCGACATCACAAAGCAGAAAGCCAAAGAGATCCGCAGAAGGCTTGATGACGAAGGCTTAGGAGTCTGGTCTATCGGCTCGCCCTTCGGAAAGATAGACATAGGCGACGACTTCAGGTCTCATCTCGACAGCTTCAAGCGCTGCCTTGAAACAGCCTCGATCCTCAGATGCAGACATTTCAGGCTTTTCAGCTTTTACGGAACGACCTGCATCGAGCCTGTCCTTGAGAGACTTTCCTGCTTTATCGAAGCGGCGAAGGGCAGCGGGATCATCCTCTGCCACGAAAACGAAAAAGGCATATACGGGGATAAGGCGGACAAGTGCCTGGAGATACATAAAGCGCTGCCGCAGCTCAAAGCGATCTTCGACCCTGCCAACTTTATCCAGTGCGGACAGGAGACCAGAGCCGCCTGGGAGATGCTTTCGCCTTATGTTGAGTATATGCACATCAAGGATGCCCTTGCAGACGGCTCTGTCGTGCCCGCCGGAAAAGGTGCAGGTGAGCTTGGATATCTGCTGGGTGAATACAAGGGGGATGTGCTGACGGTCGAACCGCATCTTTCGGTATTCAAAGGCCTTGAGGAGCTTGAAGCCGGGCAGAGATCGCAGATCGGGAAATACGCTTATCCCGACTCGCAGTCAGCCTTCTCCGCAGCAGTTGCTGCTCTCAGAGACTTGATAGGAGGATAAGACTATGGATAAGATCAGACTCGGTATAATAGGTATGGGAAATATGAGCAGCGGACATTTAAGGAGCATCCTTAACGGCGACAGCCCCAGGATAACAGTTACCGCCTTTGCGGATATCGACCCGGAAAAGCTCAGGAAAGCAAGCGAGCTCTGCCCCTCTGCTTCAGCATTTGACACCGCGGAAGAAATGCTGGACAGCGGCCTCATAGATGCGGCGCTCATAGCGGTCCCGCATTACAGCCACCCGCAACTCGCCATCGAATGCTTCAGAAGAGGCATCCATGTTATGACAGAAAAACCTGCGGGAGTCTATTCAAGGCAGGTCCGGGAGATGAACGAAGCTGCAAAGGCAGCGGATGTAAAATTCGGGATAATGTTCAATCAGAGGACAAACCCCATATATTCCAGAGCAAGAGAGATAGTGCGCAGCGGTCAGCTCGGTGAACTGAAAAGACTGGTCTGGATCGTAACCAACTGGTACCGCACCCAGGCTTATTATGACTCGGGAAGCTGGCGCGCCACATGGAACGGCGAAGGCGGCGGTGTACTGCTCAATCAGGCTCCGCACAATCTCGATCTCTGGCAGTGGATATTCGGTATGCCGAAAAGGGTCAGAGCGTTCTGCACTGTCGGAAAGTACCATAATATCGGTGTTGAGGATGATGTCACGATCTACGGAGAATACGAAAACGGCGCTACTGCGGTGTTTATATCTACCACAGGAGAAGCTCCCGGCTCAAACCGCCTTGAGATCTCCGGGACGAAGGGCAAGCTCGTCCTTGAGGACGGCAAGCTGAAATGGTGGAAGCTCAGAGAGGACGAGCGTGTTACCTGCTTCAACTGCAAGGACGGCTTTGTGTGGCCCGAAAGCGATTATGAGGAATTCACCGCCGAGGAGCCGGACGGACATCCTCTTATCCTCAACAACTTTGCGGACGCCATACTTGACGGAGCAGAGCTTATCGCGCCGGGCGAAGAGGGGCTGAATTCGCTCTCTGTCTCGAATGCCGCCTATCTGTCCTCATGGACCGACGGCTGGGCTGAGATACCTGTTGATGAGGATGCTTTTGAGAAGCACCTTGCACAGCTTTGCCGCAGCGAAAAAGCGGTAAAGAAAACAGTTCAGGTAAGCGAGACCGCTGAAAAACTCAGCGAGAGATGGAAAGTACACTGGTAAAAGCACTTCATATCTGTCATTAGAGGCTTTCTATCGATCTGTCCAAGAAGTGCAGGGAAAGAAAGGGGTTTGACAGTATGATACATTGGCTGCCCGGGTTATTCAATAATGACGAGAACTATACTGCTGTAAATGACACTACTATCGAAATGATCGCGGCCCAGAGCAGCCTTCCTGATACGAGCCCCGAGCTGGATGCTACGGAACGTTATTCGGAGAACGTTCAAGTGATTTCCAAAGATGAAAAGCTATATTATTTACCATATTGAATGCAACGGGCGGTACACTCTCACCGCCCTCTTTTTTACTCCGTCGGATAGTTTCCCGAAAGCATTGAAAACCCTCCTGATATGTGGTATAATGATAAAGTGATCTCAGAGCAGCCCGCCGGGAGGCTTTCGGTCACAGTGAATTATAATTGCGGGAGAGAAAATGAAAAAACAAACACTTACATCACTTGTTCTTGCAGGGATGCTCCTGCTTTGCGGCTGTGCCGACCGGAACAGCTCCGGCAGCTCAACGTCCGCAGACGCTTCGGCGGCAGAAACTGCTGCGGCAGAATACGACGGTTCCCGGAGCGGCGACGGCTGTTACGATCTCGTCAAAGAGCTCAAATACTTTAAAATGCCTTTGCAGAGATCCGGCACCTGCTGGCTTTATGCAGCTATCGCCAGTATGCAGACCGCTTACGAAAAACAGACTGGCAGGAGCTTCGAGATGGATCCCTTCGATATCCTGGAGGATATCTACGGCGACGGCAAGCAGGAGGGCATAATCATCCGGAAAGGTATAGATAAGGGCGATATCGGCGGCTTTCAGGGGTTTGTCACCGACAGGCTGTCGGGCGAATGTAAGAACGGCATCACGCTGGAAAGCTCGATGGTGATCGACCCCACCGACCGGGAGGCTATCAAGAAGGCCGTAAAGACCAGGGGCGGCGTTGCGGCAAGCATCTGCGACAGAAATGTTGAAAAAGGAAAATTCGGAGGTTATCTTACCGTAAACTACGATAAGCCGGAGGAATACGACCACTATGTTACCATAGTAGGCTGGGACGACAGCTTCCCGAAGGAGTATTTCAAGCTGCCCGCAGCCGAGGACGGAGCGTGGATAACCTACAATTCCAATGTCAGCGGAGAGTATTACTACATCTCCTACTGCTCCCCTCTCGACCATACGGTGAGCCATACTGTCAGCGATAAGTATTCCGAGGTATTGAGCTGCGATGCCGGCAACGAGCCGGATTGCTATATAAAAACCGACGGTTTTACAAAGGCAGCAAATGTTTTCAGCAAAAAAGGCAGGCTCGGAGCTGTCGGCACCTTCAACGACTTCGACCGGCAGGATATAAAGATCGAGATAATGTCCGCCGACTTCAAGAACTTGCTGCACACCCAGGAGGCAGTGCTGGAATATCACGGCTATCAGACCGTCGAGCTTACACAGCCTCTGGATGTTGAGGATTTCGCTGTCGTCATCACCTACTCAAAGGGAGCGCCTGTTGAGGGGGAGAGCTTTGATACCCCTGTGGGCAGCTACAAGACTTCCATAGATCAAGGGCGATCCTTTGTGTTTGCCGGCGGCGAGTGGAGGGATATGACCGACAGCGGCATAAAGTCTTTGGTCGAAACAGGCAAAGGTCAGTCTGTCCTGCTCCGCAGGAACAACGCATTGAACCGCTTCCTCACCGACAGCGACATAGAGGCGATGCAAAGCACCGATTTCTCACCGGGCAATTTCTGCATAAAGGCACTGTTCCTGAAATGACTATGCCGGGGAGGTCAGGTATTCTTCAGGAGCGGGCAGCAGACAAACAATAAAGGCATTATTACAGGCGGCACAAACTGACTTCCCGGTGATGTTCCGGGAATGACAGGCCGGGATCATTACAGACACGGAGGAAAACTCCGGCTGTATGATCCCGGCTTTTTTTATTTCGGAGCGCAGCAGGCCGCCGCAGTTTACAGGCTGACGCATACAGAAGCTGCATTTTTATGAAAGCTGAACAAATCGCGGCTCAGATAATTGTATATCCTGCCGGTCAAAAAGTGTTATTTATTGTTGTACTGTTGTTGTACTCTGTATGTTATACTGAAAACAAAGAAAAGGCAGCAACAGCCTGAACATAAATATCAACATATAGAAGTATAACAAGCAGAACACAGAAGGAGGAATCACAGCAGCATCCACCATAATCGCAAATGCTGCCTCCTTATCGGGAAGGCACGCTGTTACGGCTATGAACACCATGTCGGCATCTGCAAAGATCAGAGCCGACCAGTATAACGGCCACGATATAATCTCCGGAGAGTTTGAAAGAGACGGCTTCAAGGTCGATTTCAAGTATTCCGACGGTTTCTTTGAGACAACGCCCAAGGAATATGATCCCCATATCGCTAGGTATACGCTTACACCATCGAAGCACCTCAGGGCGGCATGGCACGCCTTCCCAATAGGTGCCTGTGCCGAGAATGACCGAATCTGTGTCCGTTTTGAATTTATTGAGCCGCCTTTTCTGCGAGGAATTCTCGCTCTGTATCATCATTTTGTAAGGCAATCCTATATTTGACAGCTTGCCGAAAACATATTCCATATCGTGTCTTGCGGTAAAGAGAATAAGAGCTTTCCCCTTTGTGACCGCAAGCAGCTTTACTATTTCCTCTATTGCGCTGTTTGCGTACTTTTTCCTTTCTGCCAATTCATGCTTTGGGTACGGCATATTCGGAGAGATGTAGAGTATTGTATTTCTGTCATAGTCACACGGCGACCTCTTTGGTTCTGAGATCAATCCTTTATCAAAAGGAAATCCCAAAGCATCAAGGAAGTATCTGTACTTCTCAACTGGCTCACCGATGCTTCCGCTTGTCAGCGTTGCCGAAGTCAGTACAGTACAGATGTATTTTCCAAAAAGCATCTGAGACAGCATTTTGCGGAATGCAGGTTTGATCCCGATGTTCCTATATCGATCCAAGAGGGCAAAGCCGTAATAATCAACAAACACTTTCCTCTATATTTGTGCACCCATACTAATTTTCAAATTATGTGAGTGGTTTTTAAAAATCCGTCGTATATAAGGGTAGAAGTAAACTAACGAAAACAAGGAGGAATTTCTTATGAAAATGTTAAATAAATTTTGGCAACAGGTGTTGCTTTGATGATGGCAGTTACGGGGATGATTGTTAGTGCCAGGGCTTATGAATACCCAGAGGGATGGTATCTAAATTATGCTTCCGCCCCTGGAATGCCATCCAGTGCATATCACTATAACATTTCAAGAGATTATCAACCATTACAAAACTCCAGCACTTATTATTTTAGAAGTTTTAAAGAAATATGTTCAGGCTTTTCTTCAAATCAGGCGCCCAATGGAACTCGAGCCAAAGCTAGATACTGGTCGTATATAATCACTCCAAACGGGACTGTTACCGGATCAGGATTCGGCGAAAGATTTCATGAAACTACAGATTCGTATGAAAAGCATTTCAATCTGGATGGAGTAGTTGATTTTTATCATATTCTTCGAGCCAGATATGAATTGATCAATCCTTATTCAGTCGCCTGCTCTATGAGCGGTACATACAAGATCTCAACAGTATTCAAGACTTAATTATTTGCTTAACCGTCAGGAGGAACAATTATGAATAATCGTATATCTGTAATTACTATTTTTATAGTTTCATTATTTACTGTCATATCCCTTTGTACCGGCTGTGACTCTTCGGAAAAAGATCTTGAGCTTACAGTTCCAAAAGAAGCTGCTGAAAAGGCCGAAAATGTTATTGGTACGGAGTATGAGAATCTGACTCTTCCCGACAGTATACATATTGAACCTGTCGGGGAGCTGTATATCATTAGATCGGATTATTCAAAAAACTGCGACAAGTCTGTACAGGCCGACAGTCTTGCAAAGCTAATGGTTCCCGGCTGGAAGTATATTTCTTCCGAGGAACAGGATCCGGGCTCGATAACAAAGCGGTATGAAAACGGAGAAAAAGAAGCCTCGGTATGGTATCATGATGACAGCACCTTCGTGTTCGGAAGAACGGAGCATTCGAACTCTGAAACGCTTGACATCAGCTGCAGAAAATACGTCGTCGGAAGAGATGATCTTTCCGAAAGCTATGTACTTAACGGAGAGCAGTATTCATTGGATGAGGCAGTAAAATATGCCGAAAAATATGCTTCGGAGAAACTGATGCCTTTCCTGCCCAACGACAGCGAAGTAAAGGCAGAGGCCGTCAGTGTCTGGGCAATGGAAAACGGCAATTATTGGTTCAACGTCTTGCTGAAACACTATATGCTTGGCTGTCCGGTATCTACTGTTGGCTCAGCGGTTATGGGGGAACCCTACATGAGGCCGGAGGAGCTTATCATCACCTTCGATGGCAAGGAGGATATATGCCATATTCGAAACAATTACTATTCTACCATCGTGGAGAAGACCAAGGTCGAGAAGATCATTACTCTTGACTCCGCACTCAGGCATCTTGAAAAGGTTCTTGCTCCCGGATCAAACTATAATGTATGCAATATTTCCCTTGAATACTGTGCAAGATTTGAAGATATCAATGCAACTGAATTTGAATACCGTCCCATGTGGACATTGACTGTAACGGAAGGCACTTCAAACACCGTAAAGGTCTATCCTCGTGAAGTGATCTATGTTGATGCCATAAACGGAGATGTATGCTGTTTCAGCGAAATGGAGAGTAAAATGATCTTTTGACCTGAGACGGCATTTATGCAGATTGGAGGTTTGATTCCGATGTTCCGGTAAAGATCCGCAAGGATAATGTTGTGACAATCCACAAACCGACTTGCTTCGGTTTGTGCAATCATACAAATCTTCAAATACAGTGAGTGGTTTTTGAAAATCTGTCGTATTTAAGGGTAGAAGTAAACGTTCGAAAACGAAACAAGGAGGAAATCTTTATGAAAATGTTCAAGAAGCTTGCAGCGGCTGGCGCTGCTCTGATGATGGCGGTTACTGGAATGGCGATGAGTGCGAGTGCGGAAACATGGAGTGTGTATTTTAGTTCAACTGGAATACCTAAATTCTCTGATCAAAAAAATTTTACTCCTTCTTCCAACGTGTCATTAAAAAAGCTTAATGATACTTGTACTGCATTTACTCAAACTGAAAATACATATGGACTTGTATCTTATGTAACATATTATGCTCAATGTAAAGATAATAACGGAAATGTTAATTATAGTTGCATGCCTACTCACTATTATTTCCACAGCAATCCCAATAATCCTACGATTTCTCTAACAAACTCCGTTCCTCAATATTACACGTTATCTGTAAGCCATACACTTCAGTCTAACGGAAATTATAGTTCGATGAATGGTTCCGTATCAGCCTCTGTTTAATAAGGATACAGTACGCCATTTTATATATGAATTCAAATTATTGAATAGCATAGTAAAATCGATCAATAAGCTTTAGTGAAGAAGATATTCTCTCCGCTGTTGTCGGGGAGAACATCTTTTTCAACATCTTGATCCTCATAAAATGTGAAAATAGAGTATCTAACTATCCAAACTCCCTGTAGTATATAAAGTTTTTTCAGTATGAATAATAAGAAAGGAAAGTAACGTTTATGAATAAAATATTTCTCTTGCTTTTAGCATTAACGATAGTGCTCTCATCTTGTGCTGAGACCAACAGCAATATGAATTCTGATAGCAATAGCTCTGCTGCAGAACAGCTTACAGAATCCTCGGGAACAGAGGATGCATCAAACCCTGAAAAAATCGGTAATATTACCTTTGCTTGCAAACCGGATAAAATTGAGACCGATGAAATATATATTCTTACAATGAAAGGAGGCACAGAGGTGCTTCCCGAGGGTATGGCTGAAAAACTCGTGGATTCACTGATCACAATGTTCAATGAGGTACCCGATGAATCCAATATTAAAACGGAAAATACACTTATCGGTCCGGTATATACAATAGAAAACGGACAATATGTTGAGATCGACCAAAACGAAGTATATCAGACTATGCTTGTGCGTCTTGACGACCCTGATTTTGGGGGTGAGTTATATGCCGATTCGTCGAGCTTCCTGCTTTGGAATGAAAAGGATCTTCATGGACCATTTCTCGGATATTATGAGCGAGATGTATATAAAGCAGACAACATTCCGGATAAAGAATATACTATGCTTGACGGAAGCACATTCACAGCTTCCGAGGCTATGAAACAAGCTGACAAATATATTGCCAAGCTGCAAAGTCTGGGGCTATTTGACGAAAAAGAAACTCAGCAGCTTGTTAGGATAGGCATAAACGATACCCATGAAGGGATCGTATTTGATTTTCACTACAGACAAGTAAGATACGGCCTGCCTGTGAATGATGATGGAATGATCGAGAATTATCCCGACAATGATCATATGAGATATCCGTTTTTTGACATTATGTTTGCAGGCAACGATCACCCGTTTCTTTTCAGAAACTGTATGTCTGATTCTGTTGAAAGCAAGGAGAAAGTGGAAGACTATATGACATACGGGGAAGCTAAAAAAAGACTTGCAGAAAACCTCGCTGAAAACCTTGAATACACTGTAACTGATGCCGGCCTAAGATATTGCTGCGTATACACTGACCTTGATAAATACCGTTCATACAGGCCAATGTGGTGCTTCACTCTTGATGACCCATCGTTGGGACATCAGGAAATCAGCCCGGACAGAGAAATGAACAGTCAGGTCAACAATATGATGTTCTATCCCAAGGTCACTGCACACATTGATGCGATAACGGGAGATATCTATCTCTGCGATGCTGTGAAAAAGTCGATAAATGTGCAGAAAGCGGGATAGCCCTTTGCCCGGAGATCAAGCATCGACAGCACAGGGCTGTCGTACTATAATTTTGGAGGTATAATATTATGAAAACAAGGTTTATAAGAAAATTACAGCGGCTGGTGCTGCTTTGATGATGGCGGTAACGGGGATGACGATGGGGGCGAGTGCGGAAGTCGCAATCGGCGGCTCGGTTTATCAGCTGCATTATAACAGCGGAGCAGGATTAATATAATGAAAGGATCATTTTAAGCTATGAGAAAAATAATATGGGTCGGTATGATCATCGTTTCATTGTTTATGTTTGTTTCCTGCTCGGAGCAGGACAACAGCAATGAAAATCAGGCAGAAAGTGAAAGCAGCAAAGCTTCGCAGGTATGGGACGGTCACGAGGAATCGCCGGCTAGATCCTTCGACAAGGTTTTGCCTTCGCAGGCATGGGAGGGTTATGAAGAATTGCAGGGCAAGAGCTTCGGGAATGTTTTCACTTTGCCCGAAAAGATCATACCTGTCAAGGCTGATGAGGCATACAGCTTCTATACCGAAAACGATCACAATGAAGATCAGCAAGCCAACAGCGAAAAGTATTTCAAATTGCTGTTTGGTGATGATTACGATGAAAAATACATTTCCGATCAGGGTGAAGCAAAAATATATTCTGACGGTGATAACGGCAAACACTATGCCATGTATCTGTACGGCCCCGGGACAATGGTCATGAATGGTATCCGACCGCTCAGCAGCATTGACTCGGGATATGAACTCAAAACGAGATATGATCCGGAGCGTGACAAAGACACCGTTCTTGAGGTTGGAAACGAGAGTATTACTGTCGGAATGCTGTGTGAAAACGCTGTAGGTTTCTGCACAGCAAAATTTGACGGTCATTTCAATGAATTTGAGCTTTATCCAGCGGTTCTTCTTTACTATCACGATCCCGATCATGATTATTATTCCGCATCAGTAACGATAGGGCTGAAATATAAAGGGATCCCCGTAGAATATCATTTTACGCCGCTTTATTCAGATGAGGACAGAGGCTTTTATCATGTCACCACACATTATTGCCCGATGATGTTTACACTTGATATGTACGGCTCTGACGATTTCAGAGTACTTATGGTCTACTGTACCGACATGATGATCCATGGGGAAAAGCTTGATGGAATTATCCCGCTGAAGGAAGCCGCAAGCATACTTGAACAGGAATTGGCTCAGAATTCAAGATACCGATTTGAAAGGGTCGAGCTGCTGTATTGTGCAAAAAACAAATCTATCAATGCAAACATTGAACCCGGGATGAGTGAAGAAGATCTCGCCAGAGCCAATGAAAGAGCCGCCGCAGATTATGGCAAGGTCCCGCCGCGCACTTATACTCCGACCTGGGTGTTTACCGTCACCGCTAACTCTATAAACGGAACTATGGAACAATACATCAAGGTCAATGCCATCACAGGTGAGATAACGATAGATGCTTGATCTTCACCAAAGCGAAGCGCTGATTTTGTGCGTTTTCCCGATATTGCCGCTGCCACTGAGAGGAGAATAAACATGAAGAAAACAGCTATTCTGACCGCACTTGCTGCCATAGCGATACTGGCCTCCTGCGCCGACGTCCCGGAAGATGTAATTTCCAGAGCCGAGAACGACTCCGTCACCGACAGCCTTGAAAGCAAGCCGGAGAGCAGGCCGGAAAGTCCGCTGGTGTTTGACACTGTGGAGAACGTCACCGGGAACGCCGCCTCGGTGCTGGGGAAGAAATATCAGAACATAGTGCTGCCGGAGAGTATCGACATCCCGGTGACGGATGAGGCTTATATTATGACGGCGGGGAGATTTGTTCCCGAGGCTGACATAAAAAGCGGGAAGGTCGATGTGGCAAAGGATCTGGAAGACTTTGCTTTGATGTTCGCAGGAGAAAAGCCTGAGCACGTCCGCTCCTGCGGGACTGCAATCCCGGAGGTCGATGAATATTTTATAAAAAGAACCGGCTCCGATTATAAGATAGATCCTGAATCATATAAAAAGCAAAAGCAGTATTTCAGCCCGGAGCAGGCTCTTGAATCTGATGGGATAGGGAAATATAATATAGAGTTTTACGGCTCGGGGTCTATCTCCGCCGCAAAATATACCGATGACTGGAATTTCAGACATACGGGAGACGACGCGGCCTTCGTTTACGACCTTGAAAAGGACGATATCACCGGCATATCCTATAGCGTCGCCGGCCAGGACTATCCTCTGACAGAGGCTGTCAGCTTTGCCGAGAGCTTTGTTCGGGAAAAGCTGATGCCCTTCCTCAGAAACGACGACAGGGTAAGAGCGCTGAAAATATACGTCTTTGAGGGCTTCGGAGACGAGGCCTACGGCCTCACCCCGGGAAACTACTATTACTACATCCTGTTTGAGCATTACACCGGCGGGCTGCCCCTTTCCACAGCGGGAGCAGGTCAGCAAAGGAAAGACCACCTGGTCAACACCGAGCTGGTCATCGGCATCGACATACCGGGAGAGGTCACAGAAGTAAAGAACTGCTATCCCTATGTGAGCAAGAAGAGACCGGCGGAGAAGCTGCTGACCCTGGAGTCAGCTCTCGCTCACGCCGAATATGTGCTGGCGCCCTTTGAGGTCTACAAGGCCAAAAAGATCACCCTGGAATACTGTGCCGTGGAGGCGGGGACATCTCAGCCTCTGACCGAGACCGTATACGAATACCACCCCACCTGGTGCCTGACTCTGGCGGAGTCTTCGCAGCACAAGCGTTGGCGGCTTGAAAGCAGAAAGCTCCTCTGTATCGACGCCGTAGACGGAACAGTCCGGCTCTGGGACGACTCTCAGGCCACTATTCTGTTTGAGGAGAAGAAGGAAGTGTAAGGCATGAAAAGAATTAAAGTTTTAATTGTATTATTAACTGGTATATCGTTGATGATGGCCTCCTGCGCCGAGGTTCCCGATAACGTCAAAGACAGAAAGCAGGGGCAGGAGGATAAGGTCACAGTCAGCGACGGTGTGACCGTTGATAAGCTGCTGGAGGGTGCCGAAGATATCCCGGCATACATCAAGGCTCACGGCTATGAAGGAAAATTCCTGCTGGATGGGGATGTTCATATTGAGTGCCCGGAGCATCTTTACGAGCTGGAAACAGAGACTGTCACCGACGCACACCTGAAATTTCCGGAGATCTATTCCGAGCTTTTTAAGCGGGATTTCTATACAGACAGCGGGGTAAAGGAGCTTTCGGAGCTGCCTCCGGGCTCCCAGCATCACAACGAGGACGGCTTTTTCTTTGACGACTGGTCAAACACCGGCGATAGTATTATCTACACTGACGGGGGTGCACGGCGCCTTGACGTAAGCACCGGAGGATTCATGTATTTCCTGGATGAGAAAAACTATTCCTATGACGGTGCTCTCAGGGAGATCATCAGGGCCGGCAGCACACCACTGCCTGACAGGGAATTTACTCTGCTGAACAACGAGAAATGCTCCCTGAAAGCCATAGCAGAGTATGCAGAAAGCAGGCTCAATACTGTGTTTGGCTATTTCGGAGATCAGTACACCTACCGTGCCGGGATGATATACCCCTATACCTCAGATAATGAGAAGACATGGTTTTACATTGATATGGAAAAGTGCTACAAGGGCGTGCCATTCTGCAATCACATCATAACAGATCATACCTCCGAGGGCAGACGGCAGTTTGCTCCAATATATGTTGCTGAGATGGACGAGCCTCAGCATATTTTCGACATAGACTGCCCCTTCGGGATCGACAGGGTCACATCCGAAAAGGAGCTGACGGAGGGCCTTGTTTCCTTGCCACAGGCTCTGGACATCATGAACAATGAGCTCTCTCCCAAGATCGAACTTCGCATTTCCGATATCAGGCTTTGCTATATGTGCGACTACGATTCTGAGGATGTTGACGCTGTCATCAAGCTCAGAGAAACCGCGGAGTATCAGGACATGAGCCGGGAGCAGCAGCTTCTGCTGGGAAATCCCACCCTCCTTCCCGGAAGGAAATACACAGCCTACCCCGTATGGGAATTCAGGCTTGACAGACAGCAGCGTGACGAGGCGGGAAACTACCTCCAGCAAGAGGCCTGCGATATCATCACAGTTGATGTCCGGACCGGCAAGCTGTCGGAATACTTCGATAAGGTCGCCCAGCGATAAAGCTTGCAGATCGTTACTTCGGCCTTTTACGCAAACTTACAAATTTACAAATTAAGTGAGTGCTTTTTGGAGAGCTGTCGTATTTATGGATAGAAGGAAATGAATAGTGTTTTTGTCTTACAGTTAAGGAATTACCGTACAATGGCATAAACCGTAAGTTGTACGGTATTGCATTAAGGCAATACCGCACAACCCCTGTGCGTCAGATGCGAAGTCAGATTTTTCGTCAGATTGCCTAAATTTGACGCAGCCTTGCTGACGCA
>ODAJ012041514.1_pt1 | contig 16316 bp, 11 predicted proteins | sample 1539241 | NCBI WGS metagenome assembly ODAJ01 (sample SAMN02144231, study PRJEB22623) | gut metagenome | biome: sheep rumen | host: Ovis aries | place: New Zealand
TTTAAGCCTGCGGCGCTGATAATGTTAATAAAACTGTTAAAAGGGGCTTAATCGCTAATTTTCAAGTTGATTTTTAATGCGACAGCCCCTCTTTGAGTTTGCTAATCTTCAATTTTATTTTTGGCAAAGCCGACAATTATCAGCTGTCTTGCCGCTACGTCCGCGGCGGTGATAAAAAAGTCAAGCACCGCATCAAGTGTCATTATAAGCGTAAGTGCGGAAACGGGCAGTCCGAAGCGCACTATAAGAAGCTGATACATTGCAAAAGCAATACCCGGCAGCGGCGGCATAAGAAAGCCTATCAAAGAACCTGCGATAAACAGGGATATAAGCCATATTATATTTACCTGTATGTGGTATGTCTCCGCGGAAAAAAGGAAAAGCGTGATAAGCATGATACCGCTTGACGGAGCCGTGATAATGCTGCTTATAGGCAGTGCAAATGCAGCTGTTTTATCGTTTACGCGAAAATGCTTTGTCAGACACTCCATTGATTCGCCGTAAGCGGAGAATGTTGATGCAGTGGTAAAAGCCAGAAAAACAGACGGGAACATATAATGCAGCATTCGCCGTATCTTTATTTTGCATTGTAAAGAAACGCTTATATACAAAATGGAAAGCAGAATAGCCTCCAATACAAAGAAAACGAGTGCAGGTCTCCATAATTTGCAGAATGAGGTTATATCACCGTGCCATATTTCCTGTACGAGCAGAATAAAAACCACAACGGGTGAAAGACGGCAGATGTTCAAGAGTATTATGCCGATTGCTTTTTCTGTCTCGTTGATGAGTTTTATCATATTTGCGGCATGGTCGCCGAGTGAGAGCAGGGCAGCGCCGAAAATGATGCCGAGAATGATCGCGTGAACAAAATTATATTCAATAAAGGGGCTTATAAAATCGTGTGGGATAAACTCAGAAAAGCCTGATATTATTTCGCCTATATTTGGCAGTTTTGCGCCCGTATTGCCGAAGTCAAGATGAAAAAACGGCAGGGTGAGCATAGCCAATGCAGAGGCAGCAAGCATGGTAAGCTGACTTCTTATTATGAGCCTTTTCCCCTCGTATTTGAGCACTCTGATGCTGTTCATGCTGCATATGCCCGAGACTGAAAACAAAAACACGGCGAATACAGCGGTAGCCTGAATAAGCGACATGATAATATCGAATATGGGTGATAGCACCTGTTCGTCAATATAGTCGCAGTGCTGCGGAAACAGATTTTTTCCTGCTATGCCGAAGAGTATGCCTAAAAACATTGCCACAAAAACCGCAGAGGTGGTTCCGGCTGCTTTTTGAGACGGGCTTATTGTTACCCTGCACATACCTGATTTGCGTATCAGCTCGGGCATTATACCCAGCTGTGAGAGGATGGTGCCCTCACTGAATATTTTTTTTTCGGTAGGGTCAAAATCGTCGCTTGTTTCTTTATAAACTATTTCGTAATATACGCCTCTCAGATTTGAATTTTTAACAATGCTGCAATACATATCCGTGCCGTAATGATCGCGGAGTTTGATCAGTATTTCTTCTGCGGCAAGTCTCATTCTGACGGCGTTTCTTTTGTTTTCCCCTGCTTTGATCAAACATTCCCAGAATGTTTCCGAAGCTTTGTCTATATGTTCGCTTTTCAGATCAAAGCTTATTATTTCTTTCAGCATTACAGCACCATTTCCTTTATAAGCTTCAACACCTGCATATCGGTCGTGGCAAGGCTGAACTGTCCCTGCACCCTTTTGGCGGAATTAGCTATCTCCGCAAGGTGAGCGTCAAGTGCCTGCTTATAGCGTTTGAGAGCGGGCTTGTCGAGGGTCACGGGCATCGTGCCCTTGTTTTCGCAGTCTTCAAGTGTCACTTCTTCGCCGTTTTCGGGCGACATTTCGGTCTTGTCAAGCAGGGTGACTGCGTATAGTTTTTGCTTTTTGTATGCAAGCAGTTTAAAAAGCTCTGTTTTATTGTCTTGTGTAAAAAAATCCGATATAAGTATGCAGCTGCCCTGCTTTAAAGGCAGAGCTTTTATCTGCTCGGTAAGGCTGCTTTCGCCGCCGAATTCAATATTTTCAAGGTAATCGACCGCCTGGTTTATCCTGCTTGGGGATGTAAGGTCGGTAAGCGGTGTTAAACCGGGGGCGTAAATATTTACCCTGTCCATATTAAGCATAAACATATAGCAAAGACAGGCAGAAAGAAGTTTTGCGGTAATGCCTTTATCGCCGAAACCCATTGAGCCGCTTGTGTCGATTATGATATTCACATTTGCCTGACGTTCTTCCATAAAAAGCTTGATTATAAGCTTGTCAAGCCTGCCGTAGCTTTTCCAGTCAATGTTTTTGATGCTGTCGCCCGTTACGTAATTTCTGAAATCGGAGAACTCCACGCTCTGACCTTTTGCGCGTGATTTGCGCCTGCCGCCCGCGGTGGTGGCTTCGGTGCGCAGCTGTAGAGTAATGCGCTTTATTTGCGACATATATTCCGATGTAAATGCTTCTCTTAAAGTCATGGTTTTCCTCTTTAAAACAATAGGGTACGTGGAAGCTGTTTTCTTCCGCGTACCCGATAAAGTAGCCGATATTGGAACTCTTTGGAAAACACCGCCTGATAGGATGCTGAAATTGGAGTATTCTTTTTATACGGTCGGTGTTTTGTTAAGTTTTACTTTACGTTTGTAACTTTTATTCCCGAGCCGTCAACAAGGTCTTTTGTGTTGGCGTCGATGATAACTTCACTGCCCGATGCTGCGCCTGACTTTATCTCGCTGCTTATATTGCCGCGGTGTGCAAGTTCAACGGGAACTTCCTTTGCCTTGCCGTTGTCGTTTATAAACATATGATAAACATCGTCTTTTTTGTAAAGTGCGCTGTTGGGCACTATAAGTGCATTATCGGAACTGTAGGTAGTGAACTGTGCTTCAAGCTCGTAACCGTCTTTCAGTGCCGCCGCATCATCAAGAGCGATAACGATCTTGACACGGTATTCATCGTTGCCGAGAGCAGATGTGGTCTTTTCGGCATAATTGTATATTTCGGCTATACTGCCTGTATACTCGGCAGAATCACTTTTGAGCTTATGAGTAAGCTTTACGGGGTCGCCCGTTTTAAGATAAGGCTCCTCGTTTGTAAGCACATCGGCTTCCGCCCTTAATGTGCTGTCGGGCTTGATAACGGCAAGTATGCCGCCTTCTTCGATGCGGTTGATCTTTTCGGCGGGAAGATCGGAGATCACGCCGTCTGCCTGTGCCTTTACGGTGCATCTGCTTATCTTGTCGTTTATCTGGTCTATGCGTGTCTGCTTTTCTGCAATCTGTGAGTTTACCTCATTTTCGGCTGCCGAGATATTATCGTTTGCAAGCTGTGATTCAAGTGAATTTCGCTTTGCATATATACTGTCAAGCTGAATATCGAAATCCTCCTGAATGGATTTATAATAGTCCGAATTTTCTGCGCTTTCACTTTGTGCGCGTGCAAAAGCGTCATCATATTTTTGCACTGCCGAGCTGTGGTTGCTGTATGCGGTATCATAGCTGTTCTGCGCTTCGTCAAGCTCTGTTTTGGTTATAACACCTGCGGTGAAAAGCTGTTTCTTTTTCTCAAGCTCGTTTTTGTTGTAGTCAAGGTCGGTCTTTGCAGCATCAACCGCTGTTTTAAGTACATCAAGATAGGTCTGCGGCGAAACTTCCATTGTCTTTTCGTATTTTTTCTGCTTGCGTGCGTTCTCTATCTTTTCAAGCTCTACATCAAGCTCGTTTATGCTGTTTTTGATGTCTTTTTTGTCGTAGCCGTCCTTCTGCTTTGTCTGGTTAAGACCTGCGCGAAGCGTGTCTATCTCGTCCTGAACGGTCTGACGCTCAAATTCAAGGTCTTTGCTGCTGATAACGGCAATAACATCGCCTTTTTTTACGGCCTGGTTTTTATGTACCATAACGCTTGATATCTGACCCGCATTCTCGCTGACACAGTTTATGCTGTCTCCGCTTTTTACATATGCTTTTTCTGTGAAACTGTCGGTATAAGCCGTGGGTTCAAGCGTTAAACAGCGCACCTCTATATCCTCGCTCATATACCAGTAAATACCGTAACCAACGCCGCCTATTACAGCTGCAATGACTGCAAATTTTAAAATTTTGGCAAATCTTTTCAAGTCATTACTCCCTTTCTTTAAGAACATCTGTAAGTTCTATATTAAATACATCCTTTATTATCAATGCTATGGATACCAATGTTGTTGCCGTGCAGATGATAAGCGCAAGCGCGCCCATAATCGGCATAACACGCACTTTTATGGTCTCGGTGTCGCTGCCTGCCGCAAATTCAATGACCTTGCACCATATGGCTATCCACGGTATACCTATCAGGATACCGACAATAAAGTTTATTATCTGTTCAAAAATTATTATCTCGCTTATTTCGGCGCGGTTCATACCAAGCACCATAAGCGTACCGAATTCGGTCTTGCGCTCGCGTATGCTTATGCCCATTATATTGTATATCATAAGTATACCCGCGATAGTTGCAAAAGCAGCCAAGAAATTCATGACAAGCACGATCGTACCCATCATTGTCCTGTAGCCCGATTTCTGGTCGGTCTCAAGGAACATAAAGCTTATGTTGCGCAGTTTGCTTATCTGCGTTTTTATGCTGTCTATCTTGCCTTCATCGGCTTTTATCAAAAACAGGTTTACACGGCTTTTTACGGGGAAAAACCTCTCTATACCTGCGCTGTTTATATAACTGTATATGCCCGAGGTGTCATCGAGTATCTCAACAACGGGTATCTTTACGGGCGTATTGGGGTAGGTGAGGTCGCTGCATTCAAGCGTTACCGTGTCACCTGCCTGTACTTTAAGCTTTTTCGCAAGATGGTGGCTCATGATCAGTCCGTCATCACGCGGCTCGTAGAAGTTGTAGTCTCTGTCCATTATGCGCTGAACTCTTGAATTGTTGTTAAGAACCATCAAGGGTGCGTATTCATAATGGTTTGCTGCCGTCATTGTTGTGGAATAGCTTGTAAGGGCTTCGGCATACTGTACATCTTTAAGACCGCGCAGTATGTCTTCCGCATCGGAACGGTCAATTAACTCTGTAAGTTTAACTTTTACGTCATAGTTTTCTATCTTGCCGAAATGGTCTTCGACTATTTGGTCAACGAGCAGGTTATACGAGCCGAAAGCCGATATACAACCGAAAGGAAAGGCGATCGCCACGGCTATTATAAGGCTTCTGGCCCTGTTTCGCATCATTGATGTAAGACCTATTTTCTGCCTTGTGTTCAGCAGTTTGCCTATAAATGACGGTATTGTGAAACTGCCGCCTTTAGGCGCTGCGGCACGCATACTTTCTGCGGGATTTATTTTCATAACGCCCGCAACACCCAAAAATACGGAGATTATTGCGGTAGCAAGCGAGATGATAACGCTTGTTATGCAGCTTTTCAGATGCGGTGTGTACTCAAGATCGGGAAGATTGAAGTAGATCGCATCATCAACATAAAGGAAGTCGGCAAAAAGCTGCGCGGGGTAAAGAAAGATAATTCCGCCCAGAATACCTATAACAAATGCCTGCTTCATATACTGGGTCAGTATTTCCGCATTGCTTGCGCCAAAGGCTTTCATCGTTCCTATAAGTATCCTGTCTTTGTCTATCATCTTTTTAAGGATGATATAGAGCATAAATACCGTTACCGCCATAAAGATGGTGGGGATAATGGCAACTATCAGATCGTACACATTTATCTCTTCGGTGATGCCGTTGTAGCTTGACTGGTCTTGCTTTCTGGTGATAGACACGACGTAATAGGGCTTTAACATCTGCTCTATACTGTATTTTACATCTGAATATTCCGTGCCTTCTTCAAGCGTGATGCCAATATGGTTTACAACGCTTTTCTCACCGAGCAGCTTTTCAAGACCGTCCGTGCTCATTGCCGCAACATCGTAAACCGAACTGTCCTGCGACATCGCCGATTCATCGGCCGTGCTGTCCATATATTCGGGTGAATAACAGTAACCGCGGCAGGTAAGGGTTTTTGTCTTGTTTGCGGCGATGACTGTTATTTCGTCATTTATCTGTATGTTGTAGATGTCGCACATCTTTTTGCTGATATAAATATCCGTGTCCCCTACGTTTTCGGGTGCGGGGACAAGCTGCAGCAGATTAAGCGTATCATCGGGGCTGTATGCAAGCGCGTGTATCGTGATGACCTTTGATTCACCGTCACGCAGCAGACGCATATTGCCCTCAAGCCTGCCGAATGTTTCGTCGATACCTTTTATATCCTTTAGAATATCGACTTTTTGCTTCGGCATTGACGTTACCTCAACAAAAACATCGGCAAACCTTGTGTCGGTAAAATAGGCATTGGCCTTTTCTTCAAGCGCAAGCCTGAAATCCGCCATTGAGGTGAATACAAGTGCGCCCATGGCTATGATAAGCACTGCACCTATGTATGATATTATATTCTGCGATATCGTGCGAAGTATATTTTTAAAAAATCTTCTCATTTACCATTCGACCTCTTCGGGTGTGAGCGGCTTTTCGTTCACGACCACCTTTTCTATATGTCCGTCGCGGAAATAGAACACCTTGTCGGCGACCAGCGCGATATTTGCGTTGTGGGTTACAACAATAACTGTCTTGTTGTATTTTTTGTTGAAGTCAAGCAGAAGCTCCAGAACATCAACACCCGTCTTTGTATCAAGCGCACCCGTAGGTTCGTCACAAAGCAGCAGATCGGGGTTTTTGCAAAGCGCACGCGCTATCGCAACACGCTGCTGCTGACCGCCCGACATCTTTGACGGGAACTGGTCGATACGCTCCGCAAGCCCGACGGCGTTTATAAGCTCGCGCGGGTCAAGCGCATTGTCCGTCAGCTCCGCCGCAAGCTCCACATTTTCTATTGCTGTAAGGTTTGGCATAAGGTTGTAAAATTGGAAAACAAAGCCTATATATTTGCGCCTGTAGTCCGTAAGTCCGCTTTTGTTAAGTTTATGCACCTCTACATCGTTGTAAAACAGTTTTCCGTCCGTTATCGTTTCTATACCGCCGATAATGTTGAGCATGGTACTTTTGCCCGAACCCGAAGGACCGAGTACAACAACGAATTCGCCCTCGTTTATGGTAAAATCAACACCTCGCAGTGCGTTTACCACAACTTCACCGCTTATGAATTTTTTGATAAGGCCTTCCGCCCGCAGTATTTCTTTCATAATTCTACCATCCGTTCGTGTAATTACTTTTTTTCAGTTTATCATATTTTTGGACAAAAATCAAGCTATTTAAGCCTATAAGCTTGATTTTTTGCAGTTGTTATTATATAATCAATTTTAGTGGATACGAATATCATTGACAAAGGAGAGGATAATATGTGGACAAGAGCAGAACTTAAAACTGCTGCCAAAGAAGTACTTAATGCGAACTATTGGATGAGTGTTGTGGTATCATTTATTTTGGCGGTGGCGATAGGAGCAGGCGGCGTTGGTTTCAGAGGCGGTGTACCTATGACGGGATCTCCTTCGGGAATGGCCTCGGGCAGCGGCGGTGATATTGATATGACTGTACTTTTTATTATAATTGCCACTGTAATGCTGTTTGCCATTATGGGTATGATAATCGGTATGGTATTTAATGCTTTTGTATTTATGCCTATACAGGTAGGCTGCCGCCGCTTTTTCATCAGCTGCCGTGACGGACGGGGTATTGTGGATATGGTCATTTTTGCATTCAAAGAGGGTAAGGATGCTTATTTTAATATTGTTAAGACAATGTTTCTGAAACAGCTTAAAATAGTACTTTGGACATTGCTTTTTATCATTCCGGGCATTATTAAAGCGTATGAATATTGTATGATACCGTATATTCTTGCCGATGACCCGAATACAGACTGTGAGACTGCATTTGAAATGTCGCGTGAAATGACGGACGGAGAAAAGATGAATATTTTTGTGCTTGAACTGTCGTTTATCGGCTGGCATATTCTCAATATTTTTACGTTGGGTCTTTTGGGTCTGTTCTATGTTAAACCGTATGTAAACCTTACGTTTGCCGAACTTTATCATACCCTGCGTGCAGAGTATGATCAGCGAAACGGCGGATATAATGAAACCGCCGTCTCTGCCGAAACTTTATGAAAAATGTTTTTTTAATGATGTGCCGTCTTGTTGACTTTCTCTGTGCGGTATTTTGAATATATTATCTTCTGGCTGTTGTAAAGCCCGTAGTAGCCCGAAAGCATATAGCTGACGGCTACTGCCGCAAGATAATACTCTATACCCTCCATACCGAAAAGCTCTATTGCGATTATAAGCGAAGCTATCGGACAGTTGGTAACGCCGCAGAACACGGCTATCATACCCACAGCGGCACAAAGCGAGGGCGAGATGTTAAGGTATCTGCCGAGGAAGCAGCCAAAGGTCGTGCCTATGTAGAATGACGGCACTATCTCGCCGCCCTTGAAGCCGCAGCCAAGCGTTATAGCGGTAAAAAGAAGTTTCAGTATCCATGCTTCGGGGTTGACCTCACCGCGGAAAGCACGCTCCATAACGGGTATGCCTGCGCCGTTGTAATCGGTGGTACCGAGCAGGAAAGTGAGTATAACTATTATAAAGCCGCCTGTCATAATGCGCAGATACGGGTTTGGCGCAAATTTTTTGAACAGCACGGAGGACTGTTTCAGCGCTATGCAAAACAGTATGCTCACAAGGCTTGCAAGTATGATAACAACAAGGGTCTTTGCACCTGTTTCAAGCGTGTAATCCGTTATGTAAAGCACATGGAAGCCCTCGCCTTTGCAGTTGAGCCTTTCGGCTATCCTGTGTGCGGTAAGCGATGCTATGGCACAGGGGACGAGCGCAGAATAATACATAATGCCTACGCTGACAACTTCCATTGCAAAAAGCGCCGCTGCGATAGGCGTGCCGAAAACTGCGGAGAATGCCGCACTTACGCCGCACATTGTAAGCATACGCTTATCGAAATCATCAAGCTTGATAAATGTGCCGAGTGCATTGCCAAGACTGCCGCCTATCTGTACCGCAGCACCCTCACGTCCTGCCGAACCGCCGAAAATATGCGTTATAACGGTCGATATAAAAATAAGGGGCGCAACATTTATCGGTACGGCTTCATCCGACTGCACAGCCTTTAAAATAAGGTTCGTGCCCTGACCTTTGTCCTTTGCCAGACGGTATATAAACACTATTATCAGTCCCGAAAACGGCAGCAGCAGTATAATGTGCTCGTTCTGCGTGCGGTATTCGGTCGCTATTTCAAGACAGTGGAAAAACAGCGCACCCACCGCGCCGACAAATACGCCCGTAAATATCGAAAGCGCAAGCCATTTCAAAAAAGTCAATAAATTTGAAGACCCCTTGCTTAAATAAAGTTTAAGGGTATCTAATATATTTTCGTTCTCATTATTTTTATCCATAACATTTTTCCTTACTTATATATTATATTTCAAAAGTTAAAACTTCTTCTTTTAGTCAATGATATAGTGATTTTGGCGCCGCAGCCTGCAAAAGCCCGAACTTCACCTTTACTCTTTCTATTTTTTCTATCATTTCGCCGCCTATCAGCACCAAAAAAACGCTTGTGCCCACAGCGTGTATCATATCAACGGGAAAGCCGCTTATATACGAAAACAGCAGCTCTTTCATACTCGGGTCGGGCTGATACATTATTACCGAAGCGGGGTTCATTATTCCGCCGTATATAAAAAGTACCGCCAAAAAGCCGAATACCGCAAGGCTTGCCTTGCTCCTGCCCAAAAGCCCGAGCCTTGAAAGTATGCCCGACAGAAAGCCTATTATGCCCAGCGTGAACATTTGCCACGGTGTCCACGGCCCCTGACCGAAAAAGAAGTTCGATACAAAGCCGCTGACTGCGCCCGTCATAAAGCCTGCCTCCGCACCGAGACAAGCGCCCGATATTATTATCATCGCACACATGGGTTTGAATTCGGGCACCATAAAAAATGCGGCGCGCCCAAGACAGGTGAGGGCGCAGATCATGGCTATGAGCATAAGCTCGCGTGTGCGTGCCAGCCTGTCCTCGAATATCATAAAAAAGGGCAGCATAGTCATAAAAATTATTATGACACTTATAAAATAGTATTTTCTGTCGTTTAGTACCGTCATGCCGAAAAACAGGGTAATGGGTATCAGCAGCAGTATCATAAGCGCGGCAAAGACCGTGCGCTTGTTTTCCGCCCGTTTCTCGGTCGTGCTTACGTTTTGCGCCGTCAGTTCCTTTGCGGAGGCGTGCCTGCCGGTTCCGCTCTCGTCTATATCCGTTTTTTTGCCCATAGCATCAAGCACTTCGTCGGTGGTTATGCGCTTTTCCATATACGGGCGTGATATGCGTGAAGCATCTGTGGTATAGAAAGCACTGCGCGGGAAAAACTCATGCGGCTCGCCCTCACTGACTATCTCGGTATCAAAAAGCATTGCGCAGCGGTTTGCGTACTCCGCACAAAACTCCGTATCATGCGACACAACGACCACGGTAAGCCCGTTTTCGGTCAGCTCTTTAAGCAGTTTTCCGAGCTTTTGCTTGTAAAAATCATCAATGCCCTTTGTCGGCTCGTCAAGCAGCAGTATATCGGGCTTTGAAAGCAGCAGTTTGGCTATTGCCGCCCTCTGGAGTTCACCGCCCGAAATGTCGAAGGGATGCGAACCGAGAATATCCGTTATCTGTGTAAGTTCCGCAATATCCGCCGCTTCCGTTGTTTTGCCGCTTTCCATAGCGGCGCATAGGTCATCGTATACGGTCTTGTGCGTGAAAATATCGGCAGGCTCCTGCGGCAAAAGCAGGACTTTGCTCTCGGTCTTTATACTGCCGCGATAGGGGCGCAAAAGCCCTGCAAGCAGTTTCAGTGCGGTGGTCTTGCCGCTGCCGTTGCTGCCGAGAAGTGCGTAAAAATCACCCTTTTTTATATCTATATCAAAGTTTTTAAGTATGTCCTTTCCGCTGCGTTCATAGCCGAAGTACACGCCGTTCGCCCGAAGCACGGTCTCTTTGCTTCTTCTGCGGCTTTCGGGAGCAGCTATACTGCCGCCGTCAAGATAGTTTTCAAGTGCGGCGGCGGCTTCCGATACCGTCATGCAGGCTTTTCCTGCGGCTGTGCCTATACGCACGGCGGCAGGCAGGGCACAGAGCATGGGATGCCTTTTTTTATATAAAAACTCCGCTGTTTTCTGCGGTGTGTCAAAGTTTATAAGACGTCCGCCGTCCATTACCGCCACTTTGTCGGCGCGGCGGAATACCTCGTCAAGCCTGTGCTCGCTTATCACTACCGTTATGCCGAGCTCGCTGTTTACACGTCCGAGCATATCGAGAAAATCGTGCGTTACAAGCGGATCGAGCCTTGCTGTAGGCTCGTCGAGCATTATTACTTCGGGGCGCAGTGCGGTAACGGCGGCAAGGCTCAAAAGCTGTTTTTGTCCGCCCGAAAGCTTTGCCGTGTCCCTGCGGAACCAATCCGATATGCCGAAAAATGCGGCAGTTTCCGCAACACGCAGCCTTATCTCGTCCTGCGGAAAGTTAAGGTTTTCAAGCCCGAAAGCAAGCTCGTGCCATACCTTGTCCGTGACTACCTGTTCTTCGGGGTCCTGCATAACAAAGCCTATTTTCTGCGCCTGTTCGCGCGGCGAAAGCTCCGAAAGCTCCCTGCCGCCGCAGTACACTTTGCCTTTTTTAATACCGTGCGGCGCAAGGGCTGTCTTCAGCATACGCAAAAGAGTTGTTTTGCCGCTGCCGCTCTGACCGCAGATAAGCACGAAACTGCCTTTATTCACTTTTAACGAAACATTGTCAAGTGCAAGCCTGTCTTTTTGCGGATAGGCAAAACTCAGACCTTCGATCTCAATAATCGCCATGAAATCTCCTCTTTTATATTTATCGCAAAAGGTATCGTATAATACAAAGCAAAGCAGAGATATGCAAATATATTCTGCCTGCCGTTTTTGACAACGGGGTAGTAGTCAAATGTAAAAAAGCCCGAGGCAAAGCAGAAGCTTACCGCAAGCGCAAGCAGCAGCACACCCGAAAGCACAATGCCGTCATAGGCTGTAAAGCGGAATATCGTGTAGTCCGTGCGCCTGCCTGTGCCATAGCCTCGTGACTGCATAGAGTCGGAAATGCGTATGCTGCCCTCAAGCATATGGTTCACAAGCACCGAAAACGCACCCAAAAAAGACGAAAGCCGTTTTATGATGTTTTTTGAGTGTATATCGTTGCCTATGCTTTTCTGTGCCTGCACTATCTCCCCGAATTTTGCGGAAAGCCGCGGCACAAAGCGCAGTGTCATTGATATAAGCAGTGAACCTCCGGGGACTATCCTGCCGAAAATATACACTATTTTATCGGTAGTGACCGTTTTGTTGAAGCAGTCGAACCACAAAAGCACCGCCGCAAGCATTTCGCCTGCCGCAAAGCCGAAAAACACGGACTCCGCCGTAAGAGGGTTTCCGCTGTGAAAATATGTTATCACGGTCGCACCGCGGTGGTTGAAAGTGGGATTGATAAGCGCTGTCAGCAAAAAAACGGGTATCACCGTGAGCAAACGCAAAAACATTGCCTTTATGCCGCGCACAGCCGCAAAATAAATAAGTGCGCCCAAAAGCGCAGCCGTAAGGCAGATGGGATTGAACCCAAGCATTGCAAAAAGCATAGCCGCCGCAAAATATATAAAGGTGACAATGGGGTGAAGTTCCCCGAAAAAGTCATACTCACTGTGCATAGTATGTATCTCCTATATCACGGCCGAGATCGCAGGTGTAAAGCCATTCCACCACATCGCCGTCCTTTAATTTATACATATCGCAGCCGTAGCGCGGATGCTCGCCGTTAACGCGGTATTCCCAGCCCGAAAGCTCACCGCAGTCAAATTCATAAATATTGTTTATACCCTCTATGTATACCGAATTGTATGCGGGTACTTTTGAAAACTCCATATGTATATTGTTTTCGCGCATTTCGCGCAAAAGTACGTCAAAAACGCTTTCGCCCTCCTCAAAAGTCACGGTCTTCGGCGCAAAAATAACGCCGTCCGCAGGCAAAAGCGAGAGCTTGTTTTTATCAAAATTATCTATATTGTCGAGTATGGTCGCGCAGTTTACCGAAAAAGTACAGGTCTTTGCCGTATTTTCGGGCTGTTTCTGTGCATTTGCGCTTTGCTGTGCAGTTATGGCTTCAGGCTGCTTTTCAGCGGTTTTTGTCTGTGCCGTGTTTTTGGCGGCGGAAACGGCAGCAGGTTCGGGGCTTGCTTTTGAAACTGTTTCCGAAACCGTTTCCGAAACTTCTTCCGAAATGTTTTCCGAAACCGCTTCCGACACGGACCCGGAGTTTATTTCCGATATTTCTTCTGATGTTTCTTCTGATATTTTTTCTGATATTTCTTTGGATATTTCTTCCGATATTTCTTTTGTTTCGGACGTTGTTTCAAAAAACGTGTTTTCAGCTGTGTTTTTGTGCTTGTTGCCGCTGCCCGTCCCGCTCGCGAAAAATGCCGCCACAAGTATCACGACAGCAGCAAGTGCAATAATTATTTTATTCTTCAAGGGTAAGTTTTTCATAACAAAACCTCATCAAGCTGCGCTCTGCCATGCCTTGAAAGCCGCAGCCCAGCGCAGTATCTCCGCAGATATATCCGCAGTTTCGTCTTTGATGCAATAAAGCGGAGTTTTGCCCTCTTTGGCGCGGATATATGCCGTAAGAGAGTAGACTGCCTGTTCGCTTGCGATAATATCGGCGTTTTCAAGGGTTTTAAGGTGCTTAAATCCGTTTTTTGTTCTGTAGCCGAGAATATTGCCGCAGACAGTCTGTCCGTTTTTGATAAATCTTTCGTCCGTATCGGGGTCTATGCCGAGCGTGCAGAGCGCAGTCAGCACCTGTGCGGAACTTTCGCAGGTCTCCTCGCCCACAGTCGCATAACCGCCGTTGTCAAGCTGGTTTTCGGACAGCCATACAAGCGCTTTTTCAATGCTTTCGTTTATTTTTTTGTCGTCTTTGTACTTTGCAAGCGCCTGTAATGCCATTGCGGTCATATCCGCATCGCCTTTGTCGCCCGAAAGCGAAAAGCCGCCGTCGCTTTTCTGTGCGGAAAGTATGTGTTCGATATAAAGCGCGCGTGTCGCCTGCGTGCCGCTTTTTGCCTGCGGTATAATGTAATTGCCGCAGTCAAGCGCAATAAGTGCGTAAATACTGCCGTTAACACCCTGCTTTTTTACTGCATCAATATCGGCAAGCTTTTCAAGCAGATCATAGCCCGATACATTGCGCGGGTCTTTTCCTATAGCCGTGAGAGCGATGACCGTCCTTGAATACTCGGTATATTTCCTTTCGCTTAAGACTCCGCCGCTTTGCTTCAGAGTATCACAAAGCTTTTTGTAATATACGTCAAAATATCCGTCTTTAAGCTTCGTGTTGCTCCTTGCGGCCGAAAGCACGAACCATTCGCCGTTTGCGTAGCCGGGTGTAAGTTCGTCACTGCTTACGGATGCTATATATTCGCTTACCGCCTGTTTTGCCGTTTCGGTGTCCGCATATACGGTCGCCGAAAACAGCATTACGGCAATAAAAACAAATGCTTTTTTTAAAATATTCATTCTATCATTCCTAATCGTTTTCTTAAACTCTGATATATCTGTCAAAAACAGCCGCGTATTTTTTCAGTGTAACGGTGTTTTCAAGCAAAATTCCTATCCTGTACCTGCCGGGGCGGATAAGCGTGGTGTCTATACTGCTGCCGAAGCCCGAGAGGTTAAGACTGCCCTTTTTGCCGTAGGCGGCACTTATATCAAGCCTTATCACCGTGCGTGTTTCGGCTGCAAGCGCGCGGTTTTCCTCGTTTATGAGCAGTACGCGCTTTTTGTTGCAGTTGTTGAGTTTTATGCCGTCCACATAAGCCCAGCCGTCTATCTCGGTCACTTCGCCTTCGTTCACACGGTCAAGATTTGCCCTGACATTTGCGTTAAGGTAAGGCGTTATATCTATGTCGGCGCCCGTTATCCTGCTTATATGTCCGCTGTCGGTAACGTCAATGCCAAAATCGACCTTGTTTTTGACAAGGTTGGGGTTGTAGAACGGGTCTTTGCCGCGAAGCTTTGGATGCTTGTTGTATAAAAGCTCCATCTCGCCGCCGAGACGCTTTTTCTTTTCGACACTTTCCTCGTCGCTGCCGCGGCTGACCGATTCGTGATGCCACAACACAGCATCGGTGCGTACTACATTATAAAGCCCTTTTTCGTGCAGCCTGAAACAAAATTCCACATCATTGTATGCAACGGCAAGTTCCTCGTCAAAACCGCCTATTGCATTGAAGGTGCTTTTTCTTATGCAAAGACAGGCGGCAGTGACTGCGATATAGTTGTAATCAAGCTTGTTGCGCCCGAAATAGAGCGGGGCGGAATCATCAAAGGGGCTGAATGCGTGCCCGGGACCTATCGGCAGGTTTATCACGCCGCAGTGCTGGATAGCGGTGCTTTCGGGGTAGAGCAGCTTTGCGCCGACTGCACCCGTGTGCTTTTGCATCGCCTGACCGACCATTATGCCAAGCCAGCTTCCGTCTGTTATCTCCATATCGTCGTTAAGGAATAGCAGAAACTCGCCGTTTGCGGACTCCGCGCCCATATTGCACATTACGGAGAAGTTGAAATCACGTTTCTGGTATTGGTAAACGGCGCCTGTCTTGTCACAGAGCTGCCTGTACTTTGTTTTGTTTTCATCGCTGCTGCCGTTGTCTATGGTTATTATTTCGTAGTTTTTGTACAGAGTTTTTTCAACAAGGCTCGTTATGCAGCGTTCGTATACCGCGTAATTGTCCTTTGACGGTATCACTATGCTTACAAGCGGCTCGTTTACGGGCTTGTAAACAACACGGTACTGTGAGACTTCGGGCACGTAAACCACATCGCCCTCAATGCCTCTGCGTTTGAGTGCATCCTCTTTGAGTCTGAGCATAGCCTCTTTTACATACGGCTTTGCATCTATATCCGCTGCCACGGAGTTGGGCTGCTGCCGCCAATGGTAAAGCACTTTGGGTATATGCGCTATCCTGTTTGTCTTTTCGATAAAGCGCAGTGTCATATCATAGTCTTGTGCGCCGTCAAATTCGCTGCGCAGACCGCCTATCTCGTCTACTATGCTCTTTCGGTATGCCGCAAGATGATTTGTATACATAAGGCACATAAAGGTATCGGGCGACCAATCGGGCTTGAAATGCGGGAAATGCCGCCTGCCGTTTTCATCAAGTTTGTCTTCGTCACTGTAGATGAAATCAATGCTTTTGTCGATGTTTACCGCCTTTGTCAGCTCATATACCGC